>Ga0209659_1000043_pt1 | contig 72248 bp, 64 predicted proteins | sample SaaInlLV_10m_DNA_FD_184658 | JGI IMG/M metagenome (GOLD analysis project Ga0209659, IMG submission 184658) | Marine microbial communities from expanding oxygen minimum zones in the Saanich Inlet - SI072_LV_10m_DNA (SPAdes) (version 2) | ecosystem: Environmental > Aquatic > Marine > Intertidal... | reverse complement strand
ATAAAATACGTGCAATTAAACCATAGGCATATCTTCTTCTTTCAATTCAGCTATTTCTAAACCTCTTAATGGGTTAGACTTGTATTTGACATATGAAAAAACTTTTACAAAAAAACACATTCCTATTTAAGGAGCACATAGGCTTGCTTAAAGCGTCCAATAATTATGATGTTTATGATCCACAAACTAAGGAAGTCATTTTATATTGTCGCGAGAAAAATTTAAACCCTTTATATAAAATTATTCGACTGCTTATAACAGAACTCAAATCTATGACTCCATTTGAGATTGAAATTAGTGGACTTGATGGTAAGAGAATTATAAAGTTGAAAAAAGGGCTCTCATTATTCTTATCTAAAATTGAAGTGTTTGATGAAAACGATAAATTAATTGGCCTTTTTAAACAGAAGTTGTTTCCAGTAGGAAATAATTTTGAGATGTTTGATGAGAAAGGAAATCTTGTGTCTAAATTAAAAGGTAGCTTAATTGGCTGGAATTTTAAATTTGTAAAGGATGAAAACACAATTGCAACAGTTACAAAAAAATGGGCTGGGATTGGAAAAGAACTGTTTACAAGTGCAGATAATTATATTCTTGACATAAATGATGATGTTGAAAAAGCAAGTCCTTTAAGGCTTTTAATTTTTGGTGCTGTCATATGCATTGATATGGTCCTGAAAGAGAAATAGTAAAAACTAAATGATATATTGATAAATAGAAAAAGGAACTACACCAATGTAATTCCTCTTTTTAATAGAATATATAGCCTACAATATTTAATAATATGTGCTACTTATTTAGGTATTCCGTTCCCTCCTCCAAAAGGTGCCCAGCTTGAATGCATTATTTTCCAACCACTTTCTGTTGAAATCCAAACCGAAGAAGCTCTTGTGCTATAATCGACTTTATCTCCCTCTCCTACTGTATAATCTCCTTTAGCATAAAATGTTAGTACGGCAGTTCTTGAATCAGGTGAAAGAGCTACATTGATGTCGTATAAATCAAACTCTCCCCATTTAGCTGCTGGTTCAGCATCAAAGTTTTCAGTACTCATTGTATAAAACTTGCTTAAGTTTGAGTCTCCAGTTGAAAAAGCTATGTTCTTATCAACATACTTATTGAATTCTTCTGAATTTTGTGTGAGAATAGCTTCTTGAAGATTTACAGCATTTTCTTTTAAATCACTCACAATATCTTCGTTAGATTCTGTTGGCTCAACTGTTTGTTGACAAGCTGTAACTAATACTACAGCCATTAATAGACATAAATTTTTCATAGTTTGTTTTTATAATTAATAATCTTTTGTACAATATAAAGAAAAGGTTTTCAAAAATATCTTTACTTTTTTGAATTTAAACGATTGATGCATATTTTTATTTCAGTTTAGCTATTTCTAAACCTTTTAAATAGGTTATATCTATATTTATTATATTTGAGAAAACATACTTATCATGAAAAAATCACTTCTTGTTTACTTTCTGTTACTCTTTGCCTTTTCAGCTGATTTGTTTGCTCAAGATTATATGAAAATGAGAAAAAAAGAATTACGGATTGAACACAAAAAAAAAATAGATTCAATAAGTTTTTTGATGTCAGAGCTTCATTCAAATATTTCTTTAAATTCAAAATTAACTGCTCACAACTTAGAATTAGAAAATAATTTAGGAAACAGCAATATATTAATCAATGAATTAAAAAATTATTTAATTAATTCTAAAGATTCATTAAAATATCTTAACAGAATTTATAATCAAGAAGTTTCAAAGAATGATAAGTTGGCAAAAGCAATTGATAGTTTAAATTCCGTCTTCAATGAATACAGAATTAAACAAGATATTTTAGTTAGTGTAAGTCCCTTTGATGAGAATCGAATAAAATACATGTCTAAATTTGATAATAAGGTTTACACTGATATATTAACATTGGATAGTTATAATATGTGGGATAATAATCTCACAATTAGTGGCACCCAAAAAAGACCCACAACTACATATGATGGCAGAGAAATAAAGACAATTCCTCAATATTATATTGTAACATTTTTTATGGGCATAGAAACATATGATTCGGTATTTGAAAATCATATTCCAGCCTCCTTACCCTTTGAATGGGATGATTTTGATGAGCATATAGGGGAGGTTTATAAAATTGAATATGTCAAGAGAAATTGGGTTGAAAATTATGAGACACCGTCTTCACCATCTGAAGGTAAATTCCTTACAAAGATCACCTTAATAGATTAGGACTTACAAGGAGTCATTAAAGAAATTATAACTAAACCATAGTCATATCCTCCTCCTTCAATTTAGCTATTTCTAAATCTCTTAAGTAAATTATATTTATTACATTTAAGAAAACCCACTTATTATGAAAAAATCAGTTCTTGTTTCCTTTCTATTAATCTTTGTCTTTTCAGCTGATTTGTTTGCCCAAGATTATATGAAGATGAGAAAAAAACAGCTTCGTGTTGAGTACCAAAAAAAAATAGATTTAATAAATACTTTAACAAAGACCCAGGATTCTTTAAGCTCATCTAATATTAAACTGAAATCTAATTTATTAACTTTAAAAAAATATCTTAATAAAATAAATGACTCTATTCTTAGTCTTAAATCAAAAAATGAAAATTTAAATTCTATTCTTATTGAAAATGAAGAAATAACATCAAGCTTAGAAAGAGAATTATACGAACTTAAGGATAGTGTTTCAGAGTTAAAAAAAATTATAGAATTAAATACTCTAAGTGTTGAACATAAAATTCAATTTCCTGAATTTTTAGTAGGAAAAAAAATTAACCCTTATTTTTGTGATGAGTTTGATAATGAAGGAGATATCTTATTTTATAAACGAGGCCCTTCTCCCTACATTAGTGGAGACCATTGGGGAGGACCAATAGCTAATGTTACATTTATCGAGGCTGAGAAAAAAATAAAAATCAATTATAGTGTCTACTCTGAAGATGAACTTACTGGGAATAATACGTTGATAATACAATTTGGTAATAAAGGCGAAGTTCTCCTAAATGGAAGAGCTAACAAACAATTTATCTGTGATAAAGCAGGGAGTTTAAGCAGCTATATTTTTAATGAGAAGGATTTTATAAAGATTAATTAAATTTGAGTAAAACAACATATTATGAAAAATATATTCTGTTACATAATTTTGACCTTGTTTGCTGTAGCTTGTGGGAATTCAAGCAAAACTTCAGCGTCAGTGGAAACTACTGAAGGAACTAAAAGCTGTCTTATAGGCTATGATTGGGTTTACCCCTCAACTAGCAATCCTAGAGGAGCATGGAAGTTTTCTTCTGATGGAACATTCAACTCAAGTACAACAATGTTTGGAGGTATGAGCGCATGGGGTAATTGGTCTGTAACAAGTTCAGGCAAAATACAAATCTCTTATACTAAAACAACAGAAGGCAAGATCCCTGGCAATCAAATGCTAACAATGTCCTCGTGCAATAACCTAAGAGTTGGTTCTACAAATTATTTAAAAGACTGAGAAAAGGTCTTCTTCCTTCATTTCAACGATTTCTAAACCACGTAAATAGGTTAAACTAACATTTCTTATATTTGATTAAAACAACTTATTATGAAAAGAAAAGTAAATGCAATATGGACTGGAGATGGTGCTAATGGAAATGGGGTATTAACCTCTCAAAGCGGTGCCTTGAACAATATGCCCTACAATTTTAAAACTCGATTTGAAAATGATGAAGGTAAATTAGGGACTAACCCAGAAGAACTTATTGCTGGTGCACTTGCTGGGTGTTTTAATATGAAGCTGAGTTTTGTTTTAAATGAGGCTAATTTTAACCCTGATGAATTAGAAACTAATGCAATATTAACTTTTGAAGATGGAATCATAACAGCAATAGATTTAAATTTAAAGGGTAAAGTTGCTAATATTACTAGCGAAAAGTTTGTTGAATTAGCTAATGAGGCAAAAAGTAATTGCCCAATTTCAGGGGTTTTGAAATGTAAAATCAACCTAGACGCGTTGTTGGTTTAAATGCACCTAAATTAATTAAAAACGGCATGCTTTTTGTATAGTAGTATTTATATTAGAATGATAAATTTAAATTATGAAAAAACTACTTATGAAAAAACTACTCCTTTTTTCCGCTTTATTAATCTTCGCTTGTAGTAGTGATGACTCTAATGATAATACCTTACCTGCCTATACGATAGAAGGTAAATGGTTATTCCCGGCAGATACACCTGGGATAGGGGAACAAGGCATTTCAAATACAATGTACTTATTTGAAAACGGGATAAGGTATACTTATTACTGTACTTCCGAACTTTCAGACGACTGCGAGTCTCTATATGAATCATTTGAAGTCGGCGATGAAAATCATATTCCGGGAACTAACCCTTATATTTTTGAAAATGATACTCTAAGAGTTGATTTACATTTTGGAAGTGAATTGGTTACTCCAATTATATTTGAATGTAATGGTGGAGAAGCATATTTTGAAACACCAGGATATAGTTTAGTTAGATTAAGCTCTGGTTGTGATTAAACCACAGGCATATTTTGTTCCCCAATTAAGCTATTTGGCATATCAAAATTATATAGAATATAGAATCCTATTAACAACAACCCGAGTCAGGATTACAGCTTAAACCACTTGCTGTAACACGAACACGAGGCTTTTCTTGCGGGATTCCGCACTGGTCGGGTGCTAGGCAAGCTGTTTGAGTATTGATAAGTTGAAATACAACACCATCAAAAGCTAATTTATAACGCCCAACGGTACTTTGTTGGTATTCAACTTCTAATTCCAAATTTGAACAGCCCAACTCATTTTCCGCCAATTGCAGTATATTTAAAATATTATTTGGCTTTAGGCGATGGTATGCATCAGAGGCCACCCAAAGTTGTAAGTTGAGTTTGTTTTCTTGCCGCAATATACCACCACAATCTATATAGTTCCGCGTTACTTTTCCTACTTCTGTAATATGAAAATGCGCAGGAACAAACTGACCATTAGGGAGCTTGAATTTTACCGTATCTAATTCACTAAGTATTTGTTTGAAAACGGAAATTAACATATTTAATTTTTTTACAAAGTTACAAGAATAGTTTTAAAATAATAGGTAGAATTTTGAATAGCACTATTTGAACCATATAAATATCTTCTTAAGTCAATTTAGCTATCTCAATACCAATTAAATAAGTTAAACTTATATTTATTACATTTGAATATGAAAAAACTTCTTATTCTTTCAGTTATCTTTTTTGGATACAGCTGCTCGCCAACTCTTTTTGTCTCGCCAAAAACCATTAACATGCCTTTGTATTCTAAAAGTAATAATGCTAAGGAATTAATCCTGTCAAAGTATGGCAAACCTTCAAAGGTTGAAAATCAAGTAAAACAAGAAATATGGATATATAATTATAGTAGTTCAAAAAAAAGTAATAGGACCGTCATTTTTGATAATAACGGTAAAATCATTGAGAATAAGAAACACTACAAGAGGTTTCATATGGTAACAGGATTAAATAAATACTCTTACATTAGCTTAGGAGTTGTAGCGGCTTTGTGTCTTATATTACCTCCTTTCCCTGCGCTACTTTAAAAAGCTATTTAATCATACATTCGCATTAAACCATAGGCATATCTTCTTTTATTTCAGCTATTTCTCAACCCTTTATATAGCTTAATCTTACATTTCTTATATTTGAGAAAACTAACTTGTTATGAAAAATATACTACTTACAATCACTTTACTTGCTTCTTTAAATTCTTTTGGGCAAGTAATTGAAAGCTTTAAAAAGAAAACATCAGCCAATGCCAAGGAACGGACTTTAATTCTAGACATACTAAGAGCTTCTTTGTATCAAGACTACAAACAAGAGTTTATTTTTGTTGTAAACACGCTGAATGTCTCTAGTCAACATGCTTGGTTTGAAGGAACTGCTGTTAGAAAAGATCGAAGAGAGGTTGTAGCAGACGATTATGACGATTGTTGTCACGTGGAGGGCTTGTTAAAGAGAAATTACGGCAAATGGTATATTGTTGCGCTTGAAGCTTTTTCAACGGATGTTTGGTATGACGGGATTTGGGATATTTATAATGTCCCAAGAGCGTTATTTAATTGACGATGCCGATAGTCTTCTAACTATTTACCATTTCAAATTTTTTAATTCAGCTATTTCTAAACATTATAACTTTACATATAAAATATGCTAACCAACTTAAAACAAGCGATTCTCTTCTTTATTATTCTTTCTTTTGAAACCTCTTATTCTCAGAGCAAACATGAAAGTGTTTTAGATAAAGTTGAACACTATAAGAACCTGTTCGATTTAGATTGTGCTAAAGAAAAGGCTACTGATAACAGGGGGGATGGAAACCCTGATTTATATGGAACAAGAAATTTTAGAACTATTCTTCATGGTGTGGCTTACAGGGGAGGTGGAAACAACTATTATCACTCAACAAATAAAAGGAGTAATAAAAACCCTTTACCCAATGACGGGTTAAAGAACTTAGCAAAACTAAGTTTTGACTCGGCGGTATACCTTTATAGTGTTAACTTTGATGTTGCCCCTAGTAAAACAGAGTCAAATAATGGCAACGTTCTTAATTATTATCAAATTGGTGGTAATAATAAAAAAGAAGTCCGAACATTACTTGAAATGACTTACGAGTCAATAAAAAAAGCAAATAAAGGCCCGCTATATTTACATTGTTGGAATGGCTGGCACCAGTCCGGGTATATCTCAGCTTTACTTTTAAGACAATTTTGTGGACTTTCTTCAAATCAAGGAGTTGATTATTGGAAAAAAAATACGGATACTTGGAACAATGGTTATGATCGAATTAAAACAGCTATAAGAGATTTCGTTCCTTACTCAGATCTAATCATAACTGATGAGACAAAGAAAGCTATTTGCCCATGTGTTGATGCGCCTACCAAAGAAATTGAAATGGAGTTAAGTGAAAAAGAAAAGCTTAAAAGTACCATTTTGACTAAGGTGCCATTTGCAAGAAACTCAACCGACATATCTCCTGGGGCTTTAACTGCTATAGATGAGTACATTCTATTACTTAAAAACAAGTACTTTTTGGATGTTGAAATCGGAGGTCATACTTCATCTAGAGGAGCTGATGCATATAACCAAACTATTTCTGATAAAAGAGCAAAAATTGTATATGATTATCTTTTAAAAGAGGGAATTGAAGCTGAAAGATTAACATTTAAGGGATATGGTGAGAGTGAATTGTTAGATTTAGAAAACAACAAAAATGCAGATGACAAGAATAGGCGTATTGAATTTAAAGTGACTGGAGTTAATCTAGAGGTTCAGTTTCAAAAAAACCAATATGAAGTCCCTCAAGAGGCGATGAAACAGCTTCTTTTTATTGTAGAATTATTGAATGCTAATTCTGAGCATAAAATAATAGTAGAAGGACATACAGACTCCTCGGGTGACGTGAGCTTCAACCAAAACCTTTCTAATTTAAGAGCGAAATCTGTTTATGAATTTATAACCAAACGAGGGGTCAACAAAGAAAGGATTTCTTACACAGGCCTTGGCATTTCTCAGCCAAGATATTCAAATGAAACCGTTGAAGGAAGAAATAAAAACAGACGAATAGAACTTAAATTAAGCCTAGATAAATGAAACAGTCTTATTTTCTAGCCTTATTATTTTCCTTTTATTTTAGCTATAGCCAGAACGATTCTGTCGTTATTTCACAGTCAAGCGGGTCGTATGAAGCTTTTACACTTAAAGCTTCATCTAGTTATGGTAAACTTGTGTATGAAGTAAATGGTGCGGAGCCAAACAAATCTAGTAAAGAGTGGAAAGACTCCTTAGTTGTAGACAAATCAAAAGTGATTAGTTTTGGCTTAAAAATAAATGACAAAGTTGTCTATAAACAAACCTGTTTCTATTTAATAAATTTCAAGACTACGTTCCCTGTTATGTCAATATCCACCCATGAGTCCAATTTATACGACCCCCGTAAAGGCATTTACACAAGAGGTACAAGGGCTTATCAAGACAGTACTGGATACTGGAAGAACGCAAATTATAATAAAAAGTGGGAAAGAAAAAGTAGAATAATATACCTTGATCTTAACGGTGAGGAAGTTGTAAATCAAAATGCTGGGCTTAGAATATTTGGGGGAATGACTAGAAGTGCAAGTGAAAAATCCTTAAGAATAATTGCAAGGCAGACATACGGGGAGGCGAGGTTTAATTACCCTTTTTTTAAATATAGATCAAATAAAAAATATAAACACTTAATACTAAGAAACTCTGGAAACGATGCTTACAAAACACGATTTAAAGATGTTCTTTCCACTCAATTATCTAAAAATCTTGATATTGATATTCAAGAATTTCAACCTGTAAACTTATTTATTAATGGAGTATTTCGGGGTGTCTATAACTTAAGAGAAAGAATTGGACAGCATTATTTAAAGTATAATTTTAATGCTGACATTGAAACTTTAAATCTCCTTCAAGGAAGATTTACTGAAGATCATGGATCTAACAAGTCCTACAAAGAGCTAAGAGAATTTCTCTTTAAAAGTAATCTTACTAACGAGGACAACATTGACTCCCTAAATAAGAAAATTGATGTAAAAAACTTTCTGGATTATAATATTGCTCAAATTTACTTGTGTAATGTAGATTACAGAGGTAACATTCGTTTTTGGCAGCCTGATGACGATGGTGTTTTTAGATGGGTGATGTATGATACAGACCTCGGCTTTGGTGGTTCCCGTGGAGCAAGCTATAATTTTTTACGCGACAGGCTTAGCACCGATAAGATAGTTTGGCACAACCCTCAGTGGTCAACTTTATTATTAAGAAAAATATTAGAAAATAAAAAGTTAAAACACCAATTTGTAAATCAAATATGCTACTCGTTAGCTACGGTCTTTGAACCAGACAATGTTAATAGAATGATTGATTCAGTCAAAACAGTTTACAAGCCTGAGCTTATGCGTCATTTCAACCTTATAAGAGGGGACTCTTTAAAGTGGGAGAAAAATATAGAAAAAATGAAGGCTTTTTCCAAGATTAGGCCAAAACATCTATTAAAGCACACACAAAATCAATTTAATTTAGGAGACAATTTTTATCTTGATATTGAAATAGATTCTTCAAAAAACGGAGTCGTCAGAATTAATCAAAATAAGATTAGTTCTGGTAAATTTGCAGGTAATTTTTTCAAAAATATTCCGATTCCTATTGAAATAAAACCACATCCATTATATAAAATATTCATTTCAACAACTGAAAACAGCAATACCTTGAGGTTATCAGAAAAGAGTGAAAACTTGAATGATAACTTATGGATAAGATCTTTAAAAGATACTCTGCAAAATCGTTCTGTAGATAGCCTTAAAGTTAATATAAAGTTTGATTATATTGGGGACAGCCCATGGAAAAATAAAGTTAAAATAAATGAAATTGGTGGGCTTGGTGAAAATATTGATGATAAATGGGTTGAGCTTATCTCAATTGAGAAAGCACAAATTAACCTAGATAATTGGAAGCTAGTTTCATTGTCGGAAAAAGCGCTTTTATCAAAAGCTAATTTTAAAGATGTTCACCTAACTAAGCTCCCTGATTCATTGCTAAGTAAGACTCAAAAAGAGTCTCTGTATTTACTGGACAGCGAAGATAAATTAGTTGATAGTGTTTCATGGATTAATGATTTTTCTAAAAACAAATTTTTTATAGAGAGGCCCCTGCCCAACAATAAATTTTTTGTTATTCTTGAGGGTTTGGGGACGCCTAATTCTTTTAACCCACTTCATATAAAAACTATTGATATTGCGTACAATGAAGCCCTACGTGCCAAGTTCACTATGTGCTTTTTTGCACTGTTGTTAGCTCTAGCAGTTCGTATAAAAACTTACTAGTAAAATAAAAATAACCTCCCAAAGCAAAGCTTTTTAAATAGAAAAAATACTAGTTTTTGTTCTTATCAGTTAACAAAAAGTTCGACTTTAGATTTCCTTAAAGAAGGATCGAAAAAATGTGACTTTTCAACGATTTCACCATTTTACCATCTAAAAGATATATGAACAGGAAGTTCGATTAGGTTTCTACTTGTTTTGCCAACTGCTAACCATTTAAACCATGGATATTTCTAATCCCTTTAATTTAACTAATTGTAAGGCAAGTAAATTGATTAGACTGATTATGGTTATATTTGATCTATGAATAAAGAAAATACCATAGCTGAATTATTAGAAAGATTAAATGTTGAGATTCAAAATCCTAAAGATTCAGTTCACAAGATAGTTTTACAAACCACAATTGATAACATCAATAAACTTTTAAAATGAAAAAACTGCTCTTGCTACCCGCTTTCTTCATCTTCACTTGTTCAAATGATTATGAAATTGTTTGTGTTGATGAAGTGAGTTTATCAACACTACCAGCCACTAATATAACAAGAACATCAGCTACCTTAAATGGGGTTATAAGTACTGCATCGCTGAACTGTGAAGTTGTAAATACCAGTGATCAAGGGTTTGTTTATTCAACAGGATTCCGACCCAATTTAGACAACAATGAAGTTTACGTAGCTGGAATTTCTGTAAATACTACAATAGAAAATCTAGAGCCGAATACAACTTACTATTTTAGAACGTTTTTGACTAACGATTTTGGTACTTTTTATGAAGAAAAGAGTGAGGATGATCAAGTGTGGTTTAGAGGTTTACGATTTACGACTCTTGCGAATGACGAGCCTACAAATTGTGATGTCGTCTATTTAGGTGAAAATGGAATAACCATAAAAGCTTGTGAATCCGCTAATATAGGAGATGTAGGGATTGTTGAAGGAACTGAATACACCGTTGTTAGCGAGCCTAGTCTTAGACAGATGATTGAAAATAATGCTGATATTTCGTCTGTGTGTACCTCAAAAATTACATCTATGGAGCAGCTTTTTTATCAAAATGATGTGTTTAATCAAGATATTTCCAATTGGGACGTGAGTAACGTAATAAGTATGGCGCAGATGTTTGAACAATCTAGTTTTAATCAAGATATCTCGAGTTGGGATGTAAGGAATTTAAATAATATGTACGCGATGTTTAGGGACAATGCAACCTTTAATCAGCCTCTAGAGAATTGGAATGTGAGTAGTGTAAACAAAATGGGGAGAATGTTTGAAGGTAATTCAGCATTTAATCAGCCTATAAATAATTGGAATGTGAGTAGTGTAGATGAGATGTGGTATATGTTTTTTAATGCTTCCGTTTTTAATCAACCTATAGGAGAATGGGACGTAGGTAGAGTTACTAATATGTATTCTATGTTTAGTGGATCTTCATTTAATCAAGCTATAGGAAATTGGGATGTAAGTAATGTTTTAGAATGCGATGGTTTTAGTTACAACACTCCTCAGTGGACACTGCCTAAGCCAAACTTCACAAACTGTTTTCCTTAATGAAAAAACTAGTCCTAAAAAATAATTTTGGTTATCCCTGATTTTATTTTAATAGTTAGTAGTTGTACCAAAAGGCTTGGCAACCAAAACAGAGAGGAAAAAACTATAATTGTTAGGCCCTGGTGTAGATTCTAATAAATACTCAAAAAAAGAAATCGCAACTAAACTTCAGGCACATATTATTCCTTTAATTCAGTTATTTCTTACGGAAGTAAATATGTTAAACTTACATTTGTAATAAATATACAGAGGTCCATATAGATTTGAACCTCTGTATATATATTGTAGAACTATTAATTTGAATTAAAGTGCCTTGTGTGGAAAATATGGCCCACTAACAAACTTGACAAATGTTTGGCCTAAAGTATAAACCCATTTCCAAATTATTAAATTAACAAATAAAATAATTAATGCAACTGCTACATTCCAATATGCACCTACCACTATAACTAGATCGTCTGGATTAAGCCATTCAATAAATGAGCCTTCACTCATGGTTTCTGTCAATCTGGACAATAACATTTCTGGATTAAGAGATGGCAAGACACCACTCGAATCTAATAACGAAGCAATCGCCACAATCCCAATATCGGTAAATTGACTGAAGGAGCTTAAGATGCCGCCGGCGTCACCCCAGACATCACTACCAGTTCCTAAATTAATTGAAGTGAGCCAAGTAAATGTATATCCTATTGCGCTAAATAAGGCTACCAGTGCAGCAATATACCCAGCCGAACGTATTAAAGCTAAAGGAACATCTCGAAGTATAAGCTGTAGCATATTCCCTTTTGAGTTTGAAATTTCATTTCCTGCAAACCTTACAACATTGACTAGCGGTATGAGAGCATAAAGCCAGAAAAAGAAAGCCAGCAAATAACCTACAGAGCCTAGGAAGCCTTCTCCTGTATTAAAAAGCTTCATATCCTGTTCAAACACCAGGTCTCCAGTTTCTTCATCAACCTCCTGATAAAATTTAAGATTCCCATTCTCGTCTTCTGCTTGAACTTCTACACGCTCTCCAGTACCCTCAACTCGTTTGCCCTCTACATATTCCCTTGGCACCCATTTGTCTACCATAACAGGCTTATCCATGTCAAAAACAGGATCTCCATTTTGGGTGTCTGCTAAATAGCTTACTCCACCTAAAAAAGAGCCCAACATTAGCCCAAGAGCTAGAAGCTTAAAAAGTGTGTTAATCCAATTTGGAATAGAATTTTCAGAATTTTCAACTATAGAATTCCAGCGGTTCATAGGTAATTTTTCATTAACCATACGGGGTAACTCCAGCAATTTGTTAAAATAATTTTTGATTTCCATAAATGTAATTTTTATTTAAAATTTTTATTGAAATTACAATTTTTTTATTAAAAACTTAAAGTTTTGTTAAAAAATTAATTAAATATATAAATAAAATACAACTCTCGATTTTGTGTTTGTTTATTAAAATAAGGACATTATTTTGATTACTGTATTTAATATAATATTCTGCCTGTTCGCCAAGATTATATGATTAAAAAGCTTTTAAATAAGTTAAACTTATGTTTATTATATTTGAAGTATAAACTAGATTAATAGTAAATTAATATTGCTGGAATAGGCGTATATTCTTGCTTTAGTTTAGCTGTCTCTAAGCCTCTTAAGTAGGTTAGATTCATATTTCTAGAAGCCTACAATGTTTTTATGATACTTTGAATGTAGAATTAACTTTAATTCAAAAACAGTTTTTTTATATGCTTTTAAATGGGCAATGTTTTCATTTTCATTTTTTGTTGTTCTATGGTCATATAGCATCGTAGATAAAGTTAAATTGTCTTGTGGTTTTATAAATTCCGTATAACTAAAGTCTTTTGTTTTTAATGTAAACCCGTTGGATTTTTTTATAAAAATATGTTTTTTTCCTTCCAAATTAGGGTTGTTTAAAATAGGTACTACGCTAGTCCCGTCTAATTGGTTCCCGGGCACTTCTAAACTACAAAGTTCTGCCAATGTGGGATACACGTCTACTAAGGAAGTCAGGGCATCTGTGCTACCTTTACTTTTAGCTAGCGGGTTATATATAATTAAAGGTATCTGAGTAGAGGTATTGTAATTTGTAAACTTTGCCCACTGGGTGTGTTCCTGTAAATTATAACCATGGTCAGAGACCAAAACAATAATTGTATTTTGATCAAGTTGCTGGTTCTTTAGCTCCTGTAAAACTTTACCAATTAAGGCATCGGTATAAGAAACAGTTGCATAATAGCCATGGATTAAATCAATGGCTATACTATCAGATACTTGTCCACGCTTGGGGATGTTAGAGTAGGTTCGCATTTCACCCCAATCACTAATGCTCACCTTGGGAGCGTTTCTTGGGATATAATTGTAATTTTCCGGTTGCGTGATTGCAGTTCGATCGTAAAGGTCCCAATATTTTTTAGGGGCATTAAAGGGCAAATGAGTGTTGATAAAACCCGCAGTTAAAAAAAAGGGTTTAGTGCTTTTTTTAAGTTTTTTAAGATCTCGGATTACTTTTTCAGTTAACAAACCATCAATATAAGTAGAGTCAGGGACCTCTGCGCACTCATAAGCGGGACCTGTATCTGTTGCTTTGTATAAGGATCTATTTTTTGGGTTCTGGTAGTCTTTCCAAAGAGATTGCCAATAGTCAGTAGGCAATAAGCCTTTGTCGTTTTCATCAAAAGCATAGGGGCGCCAAACCTCACTCCAATCCGATTCTTTGTCGTCTAAATGATGATAGATTTTTCCATTTGAAATTGTGGTATATCCATTTTGTTTAAATAACTGAGGAAGTGTTACCGCTTCTGGTGTCTCTTTTTCGACAAAGGTCGTGTAATCTAAAAATCTATTTTTTGTGGGCAACATACCAGTAAGCATACTTGCTCGGGAGGCGCCACAAACAGGGACATTACAGTAGGCATTTGTAAACTTAACTCCTTGTTCAGCTAACGCATCAATATTTGGTGCATGTATTTGGGAGGCTCCAAAACTTGCTAATTCTGGACGTAAATCGTCGACATATAATAATAAAATATTAGGTTTTTGAGATTTCAGTTGTATTGCTGGTCCATTACAATTTAAAAAAACAAATAAGAAAAGAAGTGCTATGTTTTTCACAATTTATAAGTTGTAAGTAAATTTAATAAAAAAAGCCTCTACTGAAAGTTCAATGGCAAAAAATATTGATTACCTAAAGTATTACATGAAACAACAAGATCACAAAGGAGTGAGACATATAGCCGTCTGTAAAAAAAGACTTTTAAATTACGACATGTTTGTCTCCCGTCTTCAGTTTAGCTTTTTATAAACCACGTAAATTGGTTAAATAGATAATATCTATATTTGATCTTATGAAAAAACTTCTTACATTATTAATCTTTATTCCACTTGTTTCTTTTGGGCAAAAAACACTCAAAGAAAAGCCTGAAATCAATTTAGTAAAAGCTGAAGCAGCTTGTGGAATATGTATGTTAAATATGCAAGGTGAAGAATGTGAGTTAGCTGTAAAAATTAAAGATTCAAAATATTATGTAATTGGAACAGGGATAGATGACCACGGAAATGCACATTCAAAAAAAGGATTTTGTAATGCAATTAGAAAAGCAGAAATTCAGGGAAAAGTAATAAACAATAAGTATCATATTACTTATTTTGAACTAGTTAAATAATAGAAATAGTCTATTTAAAATTGGATGTTTATGTAGCTTAATTAAAAGATTTAAATTCTTGAACTAACTCTTTTTTATAAGCAGGTCTTAAAACTTCTATCAAGACTAATTCAACCTCACCTGCATTAAAGATTCTAACAAGAGTGTTTTTTGGAATAATAAATCCATTGCCGCTAATTATCGTCTGTGTATTATTATCATATTGCAAACCAAGGACCCCCTTTAACACAATTCCTCTAATTTCAAATTGTGCTTTAATAATTGGTTCTGTCCATCCAAATGGTGCGTGCATTTCTATTAACCCCATCTCATCAGATTGGGTATAATCGAATATAACACGTTCTACATTATCTTGAATTAATATCTTTTTGGCAACAATAGTACTCTTTTCTATTTCATTTTCACTTTGTGAGTATAAAGAAAGAGATGTAAGTATAAAGAAGTAAATGATCTTATTCATAATTCAAATATAAGTAATATAGCTAAACGACAGAGAGACCTTCCGTTTCAAATTCATCTATTTCTAAATCTAAAAGAGGATAAATTTAAATTGATTGATAAAACCTATGCTGCTTTCCACTCGTAAAGAATAAGACTTATTAATAATGTCCTAGCCACATCACAAGTAGTTTATGGCAAACAACTTTAGGCTCCTTTAGAATAAATTTGCTCTTATGGTTATACGTAAAATTATTTTTTTAGTTAATTTAAAATTCTTATTTTGATAAATAAAATTATTCCGGAGTTACTTAATAAACTAAAAGTTCTTATGAAAAAAATCGAAAACAACCCATTAGATCTTGAAAATAAACTATATGATATTGAAGAATTTGGTTCTGCCTTGAGAAACAAATTTGGAGGAGACGATTATATTTCAAACATTATGCTAGCAGAAATGTTTCTTGCTAAATACCCTGTTTATTCTTGTAAAATTAAAAAACCCAAAACACACATCTCTTCAAAAAACTGCGGTTGTTGTTAAAATTAATACTGAAATGAAATATATAAAGTCCTTAAGAATCGGGTGGATTGTAGTTTTTATAATGTCGGTCTCGTATTTAATATGGAGAAGTGCTCAAAATCAATTTGAGTGGTCATTAATTATACTTCCAATTGGATTATTAGCTATAATGCCATTTAAGAATTTAGAGGACTTTAATATTTTCAAATAGAAGCCACAAAGAGAACTTATTCGCTCAGCTCGGTTTGCTATATATCCGCAGTCGATTACGTGAATTAATTGAGTGACTCAAAAGCCTTACTTTAGGAAATAAAATAAATTCCAAAAAACACGGCGTCATTTATTAAAAAAGCATTCTAACTATAGAATGCTTTTTTAATAAATATATAAGTATGTATTATTTAACAGGCTTAGGGATGTCCATAGAATAAACATAGAACAGTTCAACTTTTCCGTCTTTAGATATTTTAGCATCAATCATATGATTTTGCTTTACTTCTTTCCCTTGAACAGTTGTAGTAACTTCATGACCGGCAATAATCCATTCATCTCCACCAGATACTCCTTTGTAAGGCATTGCCCAGTACATGTTCCATTTAGGATCTTCTGCAGCAAACCAGGCAGATAACGCTTGTTTGTGCTGAGCTTTGCCAGATATTCTATCTCCTGTAGGTCCAACAATTAATATTGAATCTGACTCCATAAGCAGTAAAGATTCTAAATCTCTATTATTATGAGCGTCTATATATGTTTTCCAAAGTTTTGTTGATTTATCAGTACCAACAACAAATTTCTCTCCAGGTTCTGGCAGAAAAAAACCAGCTCCTTGTTGAGTATTCGGAGGAGTTGGAGGGGTTTCTTTGGATTTAGAATTTCCTATGCTAATAGCACAAGACGAAAGAGAAAACACGCAAATTAATGCAAAAATTGAATATAATTTTTTCATGGTTTAGTTTTTTTTCAAAAGTAAAAATATTTAAGGTGAAAAAAAATAATATTTCGTGTGTTTTTGCTTGGTTTGACGATATAAGTCGATTCTTTAGTTAAAGAAAAAAGGTTTCAATTGATTATTATTAAATAAAAAATAATTTTTCATAACTTGCAAAAAAAAAGCATGAAAAAAGTAATCTGTTTATTATCATTATGTATCATATTTCAAAGTTGTATGAGCACTAAATTTGTTGATTACAACGACGATGTTTTTGAGGATCAACAAAAACTTAGAATTACATTGGTTGACAAAACATCTGTTAAGGGTCAGTTAGTCTCAAAAAATGAGGCTAGAATAGTTGTTGCAAATGATAGTGGGACCAAAACAATTCCCAGAGAACAAATTAGTAATATCAAAATTAAACAGTTCTCAGTGGGTAAAACATTTGGGTTTGCTGGTGGAACTTTAGCTGTAGCCGGCTCGATTTTAATTATCGCTTTACTTTTTTCTATAGCTGGGAATTAATGACCTTTAGTGTCCCAATTTCGCATCAATTTATTTTAAATTTCTAATTTAAAGCGTATTTTATTTTGAAGAATTTTATTTTTATTTTCTGTCTATTTTTTTTACATGTTGTTAATGCTCAAGAATCAGCTAAGGGAGTTGGTGAATCTAACATTGTTTTAAAAGGATTTCAAAAAGAATCTTTTAAAGAATGGAATTTTGGAGTTGCCATTATGAAGGGCTCGAATTTCCCTTTTCCTGGGGGGTCTTATCTTTGGGGGGCAACTTTTATAAATGAAAAAAACTTTATTATTGAATACCAGTATGGGTTTGCACTACCAACATTGCTTACAGGTAAATTAGGGATAGGTAAAAGATTTAAAAAAACAGAAGTTGTTGTAGGTGTAAGACCATTACCGTTTAATGTTTATGGGCAAACAAGTTTTGTTAAAGGCAAAGAAGGGGATTGGATAGTGTCTTTTGAATTCAACCCAATGTCAAATGTAGGGCTTTCTAAAGCTATTTTTAACGTTGGCTACAGGTGGGATTTGGCAACAAGAAATAACTAGTCATCTCTCTAGCATTAATACTAATAACACTACCAAGCTTTATTTAAAACTTGATAATGCGTTTAGTAGTAGTCATATTTCCAGCACTTATTTTAACCAAATAAACCCCTTCGTTAAGTGAATTAATATCTATTTGATTAACATTAAAGACAGTAATCACGCGTTGGCCAAGTAAAGAATAAACTTCGATATCATAAAAGGATAAACCTCCATTAACATAAAGTATATTATTTACCGGATTTGGGTAAATTGTTATTAATTCTAAATCAATAACTTCAGCTAAAAGTTCATTGCTGTTAACTGCATATGGGCTTCCGTTTTCATTAATACAGTTCCAGTTTTCAGCTAATGAATTGTCTAAGTCTGGTGATATCAACTCTAGTGTATTTCCTGTTTCATTTGCACAACTAGGCCAAGGGGCCTCTGAAGCATATGATACTTCATCGACAAGCTTTTGCTCTGTATTGTATAGTCTTACCTCGTCAGAAGTTCCTAGTCCAAACCCTAGTTCACCAATATAAGGAGTGTCTGGAAAGACACTGGTGAAGTCTGACGCATCTTTAACGAACACTAAATAACCGTTTCCTTCGATTTCAGTACCCTGTGGAATAACAAAAACATGGGTGTCGTCGTCATCTCTAATTTCCCAGTTTGAGATATCAACTGATGTAGATTTTGGGTTATATAATTCAATCCAGTCATCTGGGTTAAATGTCTCGCTTGACTTATAGTTAATCTCATTAATGATCAAGTCCTCTACTTGAAGTAGTGCCCCTGTCTCGTACACACACACCTCTGAGGCGTCTTTTACTATAATATTATAATTTCCTACAGGTAAGTTAGTAAAGGTGTTTAAGCTTACAAAATTTTGTCCGCCGTCAATACTATACTGATAAGGGCTGAGTCCTGACGTAGGATTAATTTCAATTGATCCATCTGTTGAGACAACAGAAGAGACAGGGGTTATCTCTATGTCAGCTGTAGTGAATTCACAAGCTTGAATCAAAACTGACTCCTCATAAGAGCAGAGCCCTTCAGCTCCTTCAATAATTATAATATAGTCGCCTGGTGACAAATTATCAAATATGTTATAATCACTGAACGTTAGACCGCCATCAATACTGTACAAAAATGGACTAAGGCCAGAAGTTGCGTTGATTGTAATTTTGCCATCATTCTCAAATGAAGAACTGGCGTTTAATACGCTTACTTCTGCTGTGATTTCACACCCAGATTCATCTAAACAGAAAACTTCTTGGGTAAAATTATCAAATTCACCGTCGTTTATTACAATGGTATTTCCAAAAGAATCAAAAACTTGAAAGTTTCCTTCTCCGTAGCCACAGCAAATACCATCTCCATAAGAATCGTAAACGTATAAAGTAAAACAAGAAGTGTAATCTACACAAATATCTTCGCTATAAAACTCAACATCATTTTCTAAAGAGCCTGTAGAGATAATTTCATTTGCTTCGTCTAATAGTTTCCAAGAGGTTTCTTGAGGATAATTATCGGCATTGATAGTAAGTGTTATAGTGTCATAGTCTGAATCTAAATTTGTAGTAGTCGAGCCCGAATTATTAATAAAACTGTCATCTTCTTGTCCGTTTACTTCAATTAAGTTTAAAACAATTGTGTTGTTTTCTTGTAAACCATCAATAATTGAAATGACCACTGATTCTTGACTTTGAGAAACTATTTCAACTGAAGTTGTAATCAAATCAACCACCTGATCGTTTACTAAAACCTCAATAGACACCTCGGTTATAGTTGTCTCACCATGATTAGTAACCATCGCTGTCAACTCAACAACATCATCGCAAACCACCTCAAGTTCTTCAATTGAAATTGCACCGTCTAACTGTTGAATCTTACTTACAACAATATTTAAAGTGTCGTTATTTTCATATTCATCAGCTGGATGATTAACATTTACTGTAATACTATAATCTCCTGTTATGGAAAAGTCTTGGGGGGTTGAAAATTGAAAATTTGCTTCATCAAATGGCTGAATTGTTTGAGGGGTTGTTATCGACTCGACAAATTGACCATCTACCAAAAGTTCTAGCTCAAAAGCGCTCATGTTGTTTAATCCTTGATTCGCAATTGTGGCTGTTACAAATTCGTTGTCTCCTAAGCTGGAAGAAGACTGAGGCGCCACTATTGCGGTCACCCCTAAATCATTGTCGGCATTAACATTTGCCCAAAATGAAACCCAAGGTCTTGCTTGTTTAACTATCAATTGATCTTGAGCCGTAACTTTATATTCTATATCTACTCCAAAGCCCTCTGCACCTTCTACGTCGTAGAGTATTGAAAATTCGTCGTGAATAACTGTAAGAAAATCTCGCATTTGATCAAGATAAACTTGATCCATTACTAACTCTCCTGGGTTTACTAAGTTAGATAGTCTTAACACAAGATATCCCCCGCCTTGCAGCGGATCTTCATATAATAAAATCTCTTCAGGAACTGAGTTAGGGTCAGGATTAGTGATTAAGGACTCTCCTACCTGTGTATTTAGGTAAAAGGTGTCTTCTGTTTCATAAATAGGGTCAATACTTATCCCTACTCCATTTGATTGTTCATTCTGAAAATTTGTATGGCATAACAGTCCCATAGCTGCCATAAAATGATCTACACGGTAAAAATCTCTTTCCTCATAAGCTCTAAAATTCCACATACTTGCGTAAACCTGTTTAATGGATTTAGAGATATGTCCTTCGTCAAGGTACTGAGTTTTTGAAGTATATAATCCTGCACCGCTAAAACCTGGTAAATCTTCATTATTAGTGCTTGATCTACATCTCACAGCTGTACCCTCTGGGAAATCATCATGCATGGATTGTAAGTCATCTAACATCCATTGTGGCATTGGGGCGTCTTTAATATCTCTTCTAAAATCCTTTAAACGTTGAATACGGAAATTTATATCATTTTGAAAAACAGAGTTGTCAATCATTACCTGAGCCTCTTCGTAAAAATTGTTGAACTGCATGAATTCATCGTAATAATAAAATGGAATTCCAAAACCATCAGGAATTGTACCGCTTGGAAGACCAAATGTCCTCATAGTGGCAACATTTGAACACTTAGCTCCAAAAGATGAAGACATATCAAAATTAATTTCATCCAAAGGCAGGATTTCAGTAATACTTAAGTCTCTTACAGGAATTTGTGGTTCGGTTGGTCTCAAATCTTCATACCAATCATTCACTTCTGTTAAAGTAGCTTCTCTAATTTCAAACTGTTCATTTTCAACTTTATAATAAACATACCCTCCAAGCAAATTAGCTATTGCATCATTGTCCAAAGGGTTTGCAATATATGCATTCGGAACATTGTCTTGGATGGCTCTTAGGTTAACGTGGGATAAAGGAGTTTGTATCACAGAAGTGATAATTCCTCCTACTCTAGGAAGCGAATTTGGCAATGCATCATATAAAACGATATCTCTACTTCCTGGAGTTTCATTAAGGTCTTGCATGTGTTTAAAAAACCCATAACCTTCCGCTTCGTGAAAAGGAATATAATTAATTTCTGCAAAAACATCAGACTCTAATACTACATCAATTCTAGAACCTTCAAAATCTGCAGCATAATTCTCCAGATGTGAGTCCTCATCATTTTGCCCTATAAAGTGATTCATGTTGTTCTGTAGAAAGGGCATACTAGCGACTAGTAGTTCATACGTCCTTTGAGTAGCTTCGAAATTTTTGGCGTCTCCAAAAGAAAAATTGAATGAATACGTTCCAATTACGCCACTCGGCAGTATTACATTTGGGTTGAAAACAATCTCTCCAGAGCCATCATCTCCACTGACAGTGGCATCAATCCCATTCCAAAAAGATGCATGTATGGTATAGGTATTACTATTAATAAAATAAACTTTTGGTTCTGGTGTGTCTCTGTCAAGAATCCCAAACTTAACATACAACTGGTCATCAAGAAATGGAGCCCAGCCCACATTATTTACTGTCGCTAAAGTCATAAAAGTTTCAGCATCAGGAATCGAGGTTGATCCATCAATAATGTCTATAGGCTCTGCAGGGTTAAAGGGTGAGTCAGTAGGCATATTATTAAACTCTGTAATATCATCTATTCCATCTCCATCATAATCATCAGGGTTTGATATCTCATGTGCGGTTATAGAATATTTTTCTAATGGATAGGCCTGTGAAGATTCAGAAACAACCATGGTTCCACTCACTCCTATTGTCATTGAGGTTGCCCAATTAAAAGTAGAGCTATGTTGCGCATGAAGTACATAATATTTCCCCTCTTGACCCTCTATTGATAATTGAACTTGTCCAAATCCATTAACAGAATAATTATCAATGGTTATTACATCTTGTGCAGAACTAACATTGAATGTACAAATTAAACAGAATAATGACGTGATAAGCTTATTAATCATGTTGTAAGTTTATTTAAAAGTGTAATATACAAATGTTTAACTCTAGTTACATTGTCGTGTGGAACAAACATTGCTTAGTTGTTATTTTTTTATGGGCCTTGTTTGTGACTAGATTAGTCAACACAAACAAAAGAAGAATGAAACAAGTGAAGTCGCCCCTTTTTCTTATTAATTACCACCTGATAAATCCGATTATAAATATCTAAATCAAATGCACCTATAACTTTTCCTGTCAATAGGCCTGCCAATACACCCGTTGTATTGCTATGGCCAACCACAAGTGCATCTTGATTTTTTTCAATTAGTAACTTTGAAAAAGCTTTAAGATCTTGAGAGTTGTAATCTATAATATCGAGTGCCTTGGAGGCTGCTGTTGGTCTAGCAGTGTTCTTAGTTCGACTATAGTCCGTACTATATATGTTTTCAAGGTTTACATCTTTAAAGAATTTACTCAGCGCCTCTGACCTTTGTTCGCCACATTGAGTAAGCTGGGGATCTGATTGGTTGTTTGATGCTAAGTCCTTTTCTGAATGTCTGACTAAATATATTGTAATCGTTTCGTTATCCGACTGTGCGTTAACACACAATTGTCCAGCAATAAACATTAAAATTATAGCTATATATCTCATTATCATGCTTTATTAATTAAATTTTTATAAATATAAAATAAAGTTAGTAAAAGTAAATTATCCATTAGTTTATTTAGTATATACTACTGTTTTTGTCGCATATTTAAATTGGTAGCATAGGGAATTATAATTAATCAAGATATTTTAATTTGTAGGACAAAATGAATTTATAAGCCTTATTAGCGCTTTATTTATGTAATTGATATTAAATTTACAATTATGTTAACAATAAATTAGTTTGTTAACATTAAATTTATTTTTAAATTAAATAAAATAACAAATGATTAGAGAATTTATATTTAAATGGTATCCGGTGATTTTAGCATTTATATGCCTATTATACTCTGTAGGCCTGAGTGTTATGGGTAAAACTGACGATGCGCTTTACACTGCGCACTGGCCAGGAACCATTTTATTATTTGCTTTAACCATTAGACAAAGAAGAAGATAATGGGGTTAGGAATGTTTATTATAGGATTTGTAATTTTCCTGTTTTATGTTTACTTTTTGATATGGAACATATTTTATAGTAATAAAAAACAAAGAGAGGAAAACAATTATTCCAATGAGTCAGATGAAATTGACTCTGATGGAATGGGTAATTTTACTCGCTTTCCAAATAAATGATTTATTCTTAAATTATTAAATAACTTTTAGTCTTTTCCCGACTTTTATAAATGCATCAATTGCTTTATCTAAATGTTCCTTTGTGTGAGCTGCAGACAATTGTACTCTTATTCGTGCCTTCCCTTTAGGTACTACTGGAAAGAAAAAACCAATAACATAAATGCCTTCATCTAGGAGTGCATTAGCCATTTCTTGAGACAACTTAGCGTCATATAACATTACAGGTACTATAGCAGAATCTGCGCCAACAAGGTCAAAACCAGCATTTTCCATTTCATTTCTAAAATAATTGGTATTATTTTCCAATTGATCTCTCAAAGAAGTGTCTTTTGAGATCATTTCAAAAACCTTGATCGAAGCTCCAACAATTGTAGGCGCTAGAGAGTTTGAAAAAAGATAAGGTCTGGATTTTTGGCGTAAAAGTTCAATAATCTCTTTTTTTCCTGTGGTAAATCCACCCATTGCACCTCCTAGAGCTTTTCCAAGAGTCCCTGTTATTATGTCTATACGCCCTAACACCCCTTTTAGCTCCATGGTTCCACGTCCTGTTTTTCCTATAAAGCCAGACGCATGGCACTCGTCTACCATTACCAATGCATCGTAGGTTTCTGCTAAATCACAAATTTTATCTAACTGAGCAACAATCCCGTCCATAGAAAAAACTCCATCAGTGACAATAATTTTAAAACGATGATTTTGTTTATTTGCCTCAATAAGTTGAGCTTCTAACGCCTCCATATCATTATTAGCGTATCTATAGCGAGCAGCTTTACACAAGCGAACTCCGTCAATGATTGATGCATGATTCAATGCATCAGAAATAATTGCATCTTCTTTTCCTAACAAAGGTTCAAAAACTCCACCATTAGCGTCAAAAGCAGCGGCATATAAAATAGTGTCTTCACAATGAAAAAACTCCGCTATTGTCTGCTCTAGCTCTTTATGAATATCTTGAGTCCCACAAATAAAACGCACAGAAGACATTCCAAAGCCGTGAGAGTCTAGAGTGTCTTTGGCTGCTTGAACAACTTGTTTATTGTTAGACAAACCTAAATAATTATTTGCACAAAAATTAATTACTTCTTCTCCTGTAGATACCTTAATAATCGCATCCTGTGAAGTCGTTATAATCCGCTCTTTCTTATATAAACCTGCATCTTTAATCTCTTTTAGTTCCTTTTGTAAGTTTTCTTTAATAGCTCCGTACATAGCTTATTATTTTAATTTAATGTTGTTATATTTTTCTTTTAACTTCTCTAGCATCTCCGTTGTCATCATTCTTAAATTATATTCTGGCTTCCAGCCCCAGTCATTCCTAGCCTCAGAGTCATCAATACTTTTCGGCCATTTATTGGCAATTAATTGTCTAGAGTCAGGTTGATAATCAACTTGAAAATCAGGATAAAAATGTTTAATTTCTGCTGTAATTTCACTTGGATCAAAGCTCATCGCTCCTAAGTTGTAAGCGGTTCTTGTTTTAATATTTTCTTTAGGGGCCTGCATAAGTTCAATCGTGGCTCTTATGGCGTCATTCATAAATATCATTGGCAATCTGGTTTCTGCACTTAAAAAACAAGTGTAGGTCTGTTGCTTTACAGCACTATGGTAAATATCAACAGCGTAATCTGTAGTCCCTCCTCCAGGCATCGACTGATGTCCAATAACGCCAGGGTACCTGATGGAACGTATATCTAGTCCGTAGTTAGCATGATAGTATTGAGCCCAGTTTTCACCTGCAGCTTTGCTAATTCCATAGACAGTAGCTGGATTCAAATATACTGACTGAGGAGTGTGTTCTAAAGGGGCTTTATCCCCAAAAACTGCAATTGAGCTTGGAAAAAACACCTTATTTACAATAGATAATCTCGCTACTTCGAAAACATTTAGCATCATTTTAATGTTTAAATTCCAGGTGCTTAATGGTTTTTCTTCCCCTTTGGCTGACAAGATCGCTGCAAGGTGATAAATTTGAGTAACAGAATATTGTTTAACAATACTTTGTATGTCTGCTATATGGGTTGCATCAAGAATTTCAAATATCCCACTAAAACAAGGGTCTACATAAAGATCAGATGCAATGACATTGTCGTACCCATGAACCTTTTGAAGCTCTCTTGTCAATACAGACCCTAACTGCCCATTAGACCCTATAACTAAAATAATATCTTCGTTCATTTTAGGATAATTTAGGAATTTAAAATTAGTAATAATTAAATTATTTAGACTTAAATTAATACTAAATTATTGATTATTGATTACTTGGTAATTATTGCTGTCAATACTACAAAAATAATAGGGTGTGTCATTTATAAATGTTGATAAAAAATTAATTAAATTAGAAGCTAAAATTATCTTTTTGAGTTTATCAAAAAATATATTAGTTTTGAAACGCAACAAAAAGTTAAATAAAGCTACAAGGAAAATCCTTTTTAAATAAATTCAGAAATTTAAGTTTAGTTATGTGGACTAAAATAATTTATGCTTGTCACTTGTTAACTCACAACGGCATATATTTTGACATTAGATACTATCGGGGCAATTATATTAGAATTCGTTTTTTATGAATGATTTAAACTCGCGTCTAAAATCAGAAATTAATAGAGATGGAAAGAATTTCCAAATCATTGAAAATGGGATAACTAAATTAAAGGGGCAATACCCAAAATGGTATTCTATCGGTAATTTACAATTTCATTACAACAATAAAACCTTCAATATAAAAAAGAAGAGTTTTTGGAGGACAGACCTCTTGATCGAAGAAAATGGACGTAGCTTAGGAGAGGTTGTTTTTAGTTTTACTAAAGGGCGAGAGGTTCATTTGAAAGATGAGAACTCAAAATTATCTAAATACACTTTAAAATCAAAAAAAACTGGTAAATGGTATGTTAACCAAAGGCAGTATACCCTTTATAAAGACAATACATTTCCAATCCTAACAATTTTTCACCAGGTTAATAATTGGAAATTAAACTATAAATTTGAGTTTATAGAAAAAGGAAAGTCTAACTATGTCCTCTTGGCTATTGCTTTTTTTTTAATGAACTTAAGTAAGGCTGATCGAGCTTCAGCTGGTGGAGGAATTTAAACAGGCTGCCAATAAAGTGCTTGACACAATTATTGTTTTTTGTAAAATAGTTAGCTAACTTTAACTTTATGAAATGTATTATATATGGCCTCATTTTTCTGAGCCTCAACGCTATTAGTTGTTCAGGTAATTCTAATGAGAATGATGATTTCCTACCAAGTTGTATCGATCCATCACTAATAGACTTAACCGCTATATGTACAGAAGAATACAATCCTGTTTGCGGCTGTGACGGAAATACTTATACAAATGCTTGTGTGGCGCTCAACTCTGCTGGAGTTATAGCATTTGGTGAAGGTCCATGTGACTAGACATTAACGCTTATTATAATTGATCTAAAATTAATATAACTATGAAAAAATTGCTTTATGTTTTTTGCTTTTTGACCTTCGGATGTGATTCGGAAAGAGATTGTTGTGAAATTATTAATAAAATTTATGCTGACAATCAATATACATTAGTGGGAGCGTTTGCAAGCTCAATTAACACCCCCCCTGGAGATAATAACACTGGAGATCTTGGTGATAATTTTGGAGATGTGAATATCGATGTTAGCCAAGAAGAGTATGACTCTTATGAAATTGGAGATAGATACTGCTGGGAATAAGGAACTTTAACTTTTATTACAGAAAAATCAGAAAATATAAAAATTTGTTACAAAAAAAACCCGCTCATATGAGCGGGTTTTTTAATTGTGAATACTTAAAAACTTAAGCCTTTTTTACAAAAGGTAATCCAGTTTTTTCGTTTTCTACAATTTTCTTTCCAGCAGGAAGATCACATGTATTACTACGCTCATCTTTTGCGAAATAATAAATAGTTTGCTCTCTACCTCCTTTAAGAATTACATCTTTAGTGTGTAGAAAATAAGTCTTTCCTTTGCTATTTTTGAATGAATATCCCATAATATATATTTAGTTTAGTCTAAATTACAAAAATTAGTTTGTTATTTCCAAAGAATTTATCAGATAAATGATAATTTTTTTAAGAAGTAATCCTAATTGTTAATAAAATTAATGATTTCATTATGAATTTGATGAAAATAAGGTGGAGTGTTACTTAATTTCCATGGATGACTACTCCCAAAAACATGATTTGCACCATTGATAATAACGAGTTGGCCACTTAAGGACCACTTGTGAAGGGCTAAAGCTTCATTAATAGAGACACTTGTATCTGCGTCTCCGTGAATAATTAAAAACGGTATTTTTAACTTTTTAACTGCAGTTTGAATTGTAAGTCTCGATTCGTTTGCTATAAAGTCTTTGTAGAATTGATAATAGTGAGGCATTTGCTGTTTAGTACGGCTGTTCTCGACAAATCGCACCCCAGTCTCTTTCCATTTTTCCAACTCCTTTAAGGAAAAAACTAATCTTGATTTAAAATCAGAAACTCCTGCTAAAGTGATAACATTTTTAACCCGAGTATCTTCTGCCGCCTTAAGAGTTGCTATCCCCCCGCCACGGCTATGTCCTAAAAGAGTGATTTCTAATGGGTTTATATTTGGGTGATTAGCATGGTTCTTTTCTGACCAGGATATAACACGTTCGAGATCTTCAAGTTCTTTTGTGTAGTTATTGTTTCCAAACGCTTCAAGGTCTGGAAAATCAATAGGTTGGTTGCTTGTACCTCCATTGTGCGAGAAGTTAAATTTGAGCACTGAAAATCCAGATTTGGCAAGGGATTCACATAACAAAGGCCAAGCGCCCCAATCTTTAAAGCCCTTATAGCCATGACAAAAAATAATCAAGGGTGCAGATTCCACAGAGTTATTGAAAATCAAGTCAACAAGAATAGGTTTTCTGTTTGTGCTCTCTATTGTAATATTTAAATCGAAAACTACCAACTAAACCTCTTTTTCTATAAAATCAACTTTTGAGTCAAATAACTCTAAAATTAATTTTCTAAGTTCCACCTCATAGCTTTCAATTATTTGTGGCGATAGTTGAGTGATTTTCTGTGCGTATGCTCCATGTTTATCTTTTTTGGCAAACTTTAAAAATCCTGATTTTAAATTTTTAAAAGAAATAATCCCCGCTTCTACAGGTCCTATAAAAGGAGATTGCTGATTAAGCATATACGCGTAGGTCAAAATCTGAAAACTTTTACTAAATGCTTTGTAGTCAGATGATATATCTTCCCAATTAACTAGCTCAAGTTCAGTCAGAGAGACTTGTGAGGTTTTGTAGTCTATAATTCTTTGGGTGCCGTTACAAGAATCTAACCTGTCGATTGTTCCGGTGATTTGGATTGGGAACGCAAGTTCAGGAATCATAACAGTCGCTTTAATCTTTGATTCTATAGCTTCAATTTTAATTTTGTCTCCATTATTAATGCAAGCCTGTTCATGTTCCAAAAAATTAAAAATATACCTCTTGGCGACCTCAAAGCTAATTAGGTTGGAGCCTTGGGTAATATCCCCATCTTTATAAAGTTCTCTGAAATGATGTAAAACTGTAGGCTGAATTTTAGTTTTTAAATCATTAATCATTCGAATATCCAACACGGATCCAACCAAAGGTTTATAAAAATCTTCAAGAGTGTTATGAATAATACTTCCAAACGTGTTAGCGGCAACCGTTTCTTCTAATGAATTTTCAACTTTGATTCCTAAAATTTTTTGATTGTAAAAATCAATTGGATTGCGAATATACTGACTCAATGAAGATGGAGAAAATCCTTTTGACGCTATATCTTTAAGCTTAGAAATAATTTCTGGGGATTTTTTTATCTTTAGTAACTTTGAAGGTAATTTTGGTGTTTCTGGAATTACAATTTTATGTTGAATGTTATGTATCTTTTCATGTTCCAATTGAATTATAAAACGGCTGAGCTCCCCGCCACTTAAGGGGTCTGGCTCTGTGTTGTATATGATGTGTACATTTTGTGCTCTTTGAAGAAGACGATAAAAATGATAAGTATAAATCGCATCCTTTTCTTTGTACGTTGGAAGTCCATTTTCTATCTTAACATCAAACGGAATGAAAGAATTATTTGTTTTGCCTGCAGGAAGTATCCCTTCGTTAACTGAAACAATAATTACGGTATCAAAATCTAGAACACGAGATTCAAGCATTCCCATTATTTGAAGCCCTTGGTGGGGCTTACCTTTAAAATCTAAAGTTTCTTTGCTCAATAAGTCCTTATAAATGTGTTGTAGGACCTTGATCGAGTTTATGTAGTTGTTGGAACTATTGAGCTGTTGCAACTGATTAAATATTTCAGAAAAACGAAATAAATACTCGAGAGGCAATAAGTGTTTGCTCTTAGATTGACTGTAATAATCTTTGAGTTTATAAATAAGCTCTAAAACACCCTTAATTGCCTGGCTGGGGGAGTTGTTCCAATTGGTAAACAAAAGCTCTAAAATGGTTCTATGCGATGGCGCAATTGCAATTATTTGGTCCTTGTTGAGGCTACTAAGATTGAACTTGTTTAAGCTTGTAATGATCATTTGTCCAGCGTCTTGATTTTGCACTTGCAGTAGAGGTCGAACAAACGGATGTGACAATACTCCTATTATGTCCTGACAATGATAGCGAGAGGAAGTTTCTCTTTGAAGTTGAAACCATTGATTAATAAAAGCTGAGAACGGGGTCTGTTTTAGAGGCAAACCCATCGTAATATTAATCTCTTTAATATTGCTTGGTATTGAGTTTAGAACTGGTATTAACAAATCTTCGTTCCCTAATATCAACGCAGTATTTTGGAGTTTGTCTTTAGAGTGTAGTTCCTTCAAAAGAGATCCTACATATTTAACCTGGCCTATATTTTTAGGGGTTCCAACTACAGAAATGTTTTTGGGATTAGAATACTGACATGAGACCAATTTAAAAGGCTCTGATTTAAAGTGTGTCCAGCTTTTTTTATATTGCCTTACAAAATGACCCGCATCGTGGTGTGGGGTATCAATAAATATTTGGTCAATATCCCAGTAAATAGATGCCTTTCCCAATTGTAATAAGTGCTGAATAATTCTAGCCTCAGAAGCGTTTAAAGCATTAAAACCTATAAAAACATGAGACTTACATAAGTTCTGCAGATCATACCGCTCAAGCTTTTCTACAGCTTGGCGGTAAATTAAGCCCTGATAGCCAAATTTATTTTTCAACAAATGAGTAGTGAATTTTAAGTAATAAGAATCGACTTTTTTCCAAAAAGAAAGATACCCCTTAATGAGTGGGGTGGAATTTTTGTCGAGCGACCAGTGATTTATTTCCTGAATGGCTGTGAGATACTTAAATATCTCTTCTGAAGGAATTAAATAGCGGTCTATTTCATTAAAGTCTTGTAGGACAGTTGGAGCCCACTTACAAAAGTTGTCAAAAGAATCCCTTTCGTCTAACGGGGTTAGGTCTAAATAAACACTATAAAACTCAAAAACAAGCTCGGCGTTACTAAGTAATCTTAATTGAGACAGTTCTTCAGTAAATTGTTCGATAGAGAGAATCTCTGGTAAAAAACCTGTTCTTTTACTTATGGAGGCCCACTCTTTTTTTAAAAATAACCCAGAACGTTTGTTGGGAAGAATAATGCGGAGTTTAGAAATGTCTAATGAGTTTATCTCAAGATCTTTTAAAACGTCACAAATAAAACTTGTCATTGTATAAAAATAAAAAAACGCTTCGCGATAGCGAAGCGTTTTTTAATTTTTATTTTGAAGTTGGTAATACCTATTTATCCAGCTTAACTTCAACACGTCTGTTAGTCGCTCTTCCTGCGGCAGTCGTATTAGATTTAATTGGAGTTGTTTCACCAAAACCAACTGACTTTAATCTTTCAGAATCAACACCATTGTTTGTAAGGTATCCCACAACTTTAGACGCTCTTTCTTCAGAAAGTTTTTGATTGAAAGCTTCACTTCCAATACTATCTGTGTGTCCTTCAACTACAAAATTTGCTTTAGGATAAGCTGTTAGAATAGCATTAATTGCTTGCAAAGTTGAAATTGCACTTTTTCGAAAAGTTGACTTACCTAATGCAAAGTTAATAGTTCTAGAGTAGCTTATTAACTGAGCCTGTTCTTCTTCGGACGGGAGAACAACTTCTGGACAACCATTATTTGCAACAGTTCCAGCTTCGTTTGGACAGTTATCATCTTTATCTAAAACCCCGTCACTATCTCCATCTTTCCATGGACAACCATTGTTTGCAACTGGGCCAGCTTCGTTTGGACAACCATCTTGAGCATTAGCAACACCATCTGCATCTGCATCAGGACATCCTGATAAAGCTTTAGTTCCGGCTTCATTTGGACAAGTATCGTTGTTGTCAGAAATCCCATCTCCGTCAGAGTCAGGGCAACCATTGTATTCTGCAGAACCAGCTTGGTTTGGACAGGTATCTTCAGAATCTTGAATTCCATCAGAGTCAGAATCTGGACAACCATTAAATTCAGCTAAACCGGCTACGTCTGGACATATATCAAACTTGTCATACACACCGTCTCCGTCAGAATCTTTTCCTCCAAACTTGATAGTAAGTCCTACAGAATGTTGAAAGTGATCTACTAATACTACTTCATCAAAAGAATTTTTTAAACCAGACTGAGCTGTAATTCCAACAAGATCGTTGATCCAATAAGAAAGTCCAACTGTAAGATTCATTGTAGCAAGACCCGCTAGATCTGTAGAGGACTCGTAAGAGTCTCCGGTGTTTTCAGGCTGTTCCATCCAAGTGTAACCACCTCCAAAACCAACGAAAGGCTCAAATTTAGTTGAATTTAATAGTTCTGAAAAACTATATTTAACCATTCCGTCTAAGCCGTAGTACATTAATTCTTCAACTGTTGTTGCTTCCTCACCAGATGTCTCAAAATTGATTCCTGCAGAGTGCAAGTTAGGGTTCCACTTGGAGATTTTGTTAGATGATCCCGTAACTATAAATGAGAAGTTATCATCTAAATATTTACCAATAGAAACCACAGAAGGGGTAGGTCCAATAGACCATTCTCCAGCTACATTATACAGCTTAGAAAAGCTAATATCTTCGTTGCCAACCTGTTGGTCTATTCCAAGAGGGTCAACTGCATTTGTTCCAATTGTTACTTGCCAAGGGTTGTTTGCGTCTTGTGCATTTGCACTTCCGATTACTAAAAAAAGTAATCCTGTTAAGATTAATCTGCTAAGATTTTTCATATAATAATATTTAATTTGTTTTAGGTTTATCACGCAAAAGTATGATGTTATATCTACAAAACAAACTTAATAGCTAAAAAAATAGCCTTTCACAAGATCAATTCATTTAGTATTTATTGAAAAATTGGCGATCTGTCTTTTAAAAAGGGCCTTTATTTGTTAAAACTAACACTCCTTAATCTGTAAGGTTGGGTTTGTGTAAACAAGCAGTTTCTTCATGACTTTGTAGCCCATTTCCTCTATAATCTCAGCATAATTCATTAATTGCAACTTGTGTTTGTCGTTAAAAACACCTGTTTTGTAGTCTATAATTACAGATGTTTGGTCTTCAAAAACAACCAAACGATCTGGTATAATTATTTTTCCACCGCTCGTTATGATCTCCTTCTCGTTAAAAATAGTGACATCTGAGCTGTAATAGAGACTAAGATCTGGATGACTTACAATGTCTCCAACTGTCTGCAATAGAGCGTTTTTCTGTTTGCTTGAAACAACTCCAATATTCATAAAATGATTAAATGTGGCTTCGATATCAGATTCCGTGAAAATTCTAGATAACAACAAATGAACTAGGTTTCCTTTTTCGATTGCTTCTTTATGAGAGGAGTCCCACAAATAACCCGAACTTGTTGCCATTGAGATATTAAGTTGCGTCTTGGGAGTAGAAATGAACTCTGTTTGAGTTTCAGTGGGATATTTTGGTGGCTTTGGATTATCAATTTTTTGGGAAAATCCAAATTCATACTCAAGTTTAGCAGTATTCCAAGCGCCAATTGATTTTAGATAATTAATCAAGAGTCCTGAATAGGTTCTTATATTTTCATCTCCTTTTTTAGAGACAGAAGCGTTTCCTACTATATATAATTGCTCTACTGCACGGGTAAGAGCAACATAAAATAAATTAATATTATCTAACTCGAGTTTTGACTGATGATCGTTATATATAAATGATGCTTCTGGGCCATAATCTTCAAAATCCTTATTAAAGTTCAATAAAAAGTGTGAAAAGGGAGCTAATGAGTCGTCTAAACGCAGCCATTCTTTAGGATCTAGCTCTCTGTAGATATCTAGTTCTGCATATGGGAAAATTACAACTGGAAATTCTAGGCCTTTTGATTTGTGTACTGTCATAATTTGAACAGCATTTATTCCTTTTGGAGTAACAATACTTAAACTTTCTTTTTTAAGATTATAATGATCTAAAAATTGACGAACACTCGTTGTCGGTTTTTGCATAAACTCCAGCACAAAATCTAGAAAGAATTGAACATAAGCGTTAGACTCCGTTGATAACTCAAAACTACTAATTATGTACTCAACCATTTCATAAATAGATAGCTTAAGAGCTGTTCGTACTGAAAAGTAAAACCCAATTTCTTTGAGTCTCTTAAAAAAACCACCCACCCTTAACGAAAGAATCTCTAGTCGAAATGTGTGGGGGTTTTCAACATTTCTAACAGAGAGAATGTAGTTTACTACTTCAAGTTTGGCTTCAATATTTGAAGGTTCATGAAGGTACTCCAAAATGGTGGTTATGAATTTGACTTGGGGAGATTTACATAATAGTAAAGTTTCACTTGAAACAATATCAATATTGTTTTGACTCAAGAGATTTGCTACCGCCACTCCCTCTTTTCTTTTTCTTACGATAACACAAATATCATTAAGCCTTGTACCAGATCCTGAGGCTATATAGTTTATTATTATCTCTAAAACTTTATTAGCATACAAAAGTGATTTGTCTTCCCCTTTTTCAAATCTCAATAAAGAAATATTAACATATCCAGATTTTTGATTGAATTCTAATTGTGGTGGACCTTGATATAATAATTTATAAACCTCATTAGAAAACAAGAAGGTAGACAGGTGTTGAAAAAAACTATTGTTAAAATTAACAATCTCTCTACAACTACGATAGTTGGTTTCAAGGTAGCGGGTATTGGCCTTGAAAGGGAGTGAATTATCGTTGTTGTAGAGACCAATAAACTGCTCGGCTCTACCGCCTCTCCAGCGATAAATAGCTTGTTTGGCGTCACCCACTAGCATGGTACTTCCATTTGCTGAAGCTAATGTGTTTGTGACCAATGGGGTCAGATTTTCCCATTGAAGCTCAGAAGTGTCTTGAAATTCATCTATAAAAAAATGGTTAAATTTTTCTCCTATACGCTCGTATATAAACGGTGCCGGCTGATTTTTTATTTCCTCACTTATAATAGTATTAAATTCCGATATTAATAGAAGATTATCCTCATCTTTAATAGTCATTAACTCCCTATTTATCAAGCTTAGTACTGAAAGAGGAGTCGTATTTTTTCGTATGTTTTTAAGATACCGCAAGCGATATACACTGGTTTTTGTAAGTTTAAACGCTTCAATAAGCTCAGGACTTATAGTGTCAATAATACGAGCAACTTCTGGCGATGTCTTTTGAGTATACAGGGTTGACGAATTAATTGATTTTTGCCACTGTGCATTAAAATTGGTATTAAAATTTTTGGAACTAAGCGAAAAAAAATGCTTGGGTAATGAGCCTCGGCTAAAGTCAGAGAATTTAATGCCATTAGATAATATCAAATCTAAAACCTGTTTTGATAAGTTTACAATTTGTGTTTCAGCATTCTTAATTTTTTTTGTGAGAGACTTCTTTAAAACTTGAAAGTCTGTAAGGGTGTGCTTTGCGAGATCTTGTAAAAACCCTACCTCTGTTTCATTAACTAAAAGTTTGGCTACTTTAGCTAAGTCTAAAGCTATATTCCAACTCTTATCGTTATCAGCTTTGTCCAGAGCAAATTCAACTAAGGCTTTTGTAAGGACCTTATCTTTACCTGCTTTTGACAGTAATCGACTAACAGCTTTATTTAATAAATGATCTGTGTCCAGCTCTACTTCAAAATTTAAAGGCAGTTTTAGATCAAACGCAAAAGTTCGAATTATCTTTTGATTAAACTTATCAATAGTTGATATGTCAAATGCAGCATAATTATGTAAAATTTTGTTTAGTAAATTTATAGATTTAACATGGACTGCTTGGGGAGAGCTTTCTAATTCCTCAACAACTTGGCAAAACAAATCGTTCGGTTGATCTAAAATATTAGTAGATGCAAAATCCATAAGTGCATCTATTATGCGAGTTTTCATTTCACCGACAGCCCTATTTGTAAACGTAATCGCTAAAACATGGCGATGTGGTAAAAACTCATTTGAACTCAAAATAATTTTCAAATAATCTTTAACCAAGGTAAACGTCTTCCCACTACCTGCTGATGCGTTATAGATATTAAATGTTGAGCTGGCCACTAAATAAAATTTATACCAAAATAAACAATCTTAATTATATATCTGTGTAAATTTTATTTGATTGTCGTAAATTTGAAAAAACTTTTAAAACAAAATCTTATGGCTTTTGAATTACCTCAACTAAACTATGCTTATGATGCCTTAGAGCCTCATATTGATGCTAAAACAATGGAAATCCATCACTCTAAACATCACAACGGATATACAAACAATTTAAATGCAGCTATTGCGGGAACTGAACTAGAAAATGAGCCTATAGAGAGCATTCTAGGAAACCTAGACATGGCAAATAAGGCTGTTCGAAATAACGGCGGTGGGTTTTATAACCATTCTCTTTTTTGGAACATTATGAGTCCGCTGAGCAAAAAAGAATTATCAGGTGAACTTAATGAGTCGATCCTTGATGCTTTTGGATCATTCGAAAACTTTAAATCAGCCTTTAGTAAGGCAGCGGCGACACAGTTTGGGTCTGGATGGGCTTGGCTGTGTGTTCACAAGGGTGGTAAAGTTGAAGTGTGTTCTACTCCTAACCAAGACAATCCGTTAATGTCTGGAGTATCGTGTGGCGGAACTCCTATTCTAGGTTTAGACGTATGGGAACATGCCTACTATCTAAATTACCAAAACCGTCGTCCTGACTATATTGAGGCTTTCTTTAGTGTTATTAACTGGGCGGAGGTTGAAAAAAGATTTTTGGCTGGCAAATAGTTTTAAAAATAGCAAATAAAAAAGGTGAACTAAGTTCACCTTTTTTGCCCCAAATCTACCATGAACTTAACCTAATATGTTCAGGTAATTCAAATATAATCGTTTAGCCCACATTATTTTAAAGTATTAGACGAACTGCCTTTTTATTAGACAAACTGTATTGTTGCTAATACGCTCTCTCCTTATTGCCTTCGAAAAAATTAATAAATGCTCTATTAACAACCCTATTCCCACCTGGAGTTGGGTAATTTCCTGTAAAATACCAGTCTCCTAAGTTTTTAGGACAGGCTAAATGTAAATTTTCAATAGTTTGAAAAATAATTTTAACCTTTGCATTTATACTTTCATCTGTCAAAAGCTGTGCTATTTTATCAGAAATCTGTTGAGGCTTAAAGGGAGCGTATATTTCTTTTACAAAGTTTTCAACCTCATTATCTGGAAGATCTGCCTGAGATTTACACCTAGAGTATATGTCATTGACTATGTGATATCTATTACTGTCTCTTAGTAACGATAGCGCTGCTTTGAAAGCTACCAATCCCTCCAAATTAGCCATATCAATTCCGTAACAATCAGGGTACCTTATTTGTGGTGCAGACGACACTACAATAATTTGTTTTGGTGAGAGTCTGTCCATCATTTTGATAATACTTTTCTTTAAAGTCGTTCCTCGAACAATACTATCATCAATAATTACCAGATTATCTTCAGCTTTTATAACACCATAAGTAACATCATATACGTGAGCTACCAAATCATCTCGACTACTGTCTTCAGTAATAAACGTTCTGAGTTTTACATCTTTAATAGCTATTTTCTCAATTCGAGTATGCTCAGAAAGAATCTGTGTAACTTTATCAGCAGATAGTGTTCTAGTTCCCTTTAAAATATGCTCTGTTTTCTTTTTATTTAGGAACTCTTCTACTCTTTCAATCATTCCGAAAAATGAAGTTTCAGCTGTATTTGGGATGTAAGAAAATACTGTGTTTTTTATATCGTAATTAATATATTTTAAAACCTCAGGGACAATGAGTTTTCCTAATAATTTTCTTTCTTGATAAATTTCAGCATCACTTCCCCTTGAAAAATAGATTCTTTCAAAAGAGCAGGCAAGGTGTTCTAGGGGCTTCAAAATCTGATTGATTGATGTTTTCCCTGATTTTTTAGTGATAATCGCACAGCCGGGGGGCAGCTCGTGAACATCCTCAAAATCAACATTAAAGGCTGTTTGAATAACAGGGCGCTCTGAAGCTACTACAACAACTTCGTCATCTTTGTAATAGTAGGCTGGACGAATACCAGACGGATCCCTTAAAACAAATGAATCTCCATGCCCCAAAAGGCCCGCCATTGCATAACCTCCGTCCCAGTTTTTTGCAGCCTTCGTTAGGATCTTCTTTAAATTAAGCCTCTCTGCTATTAAAGGAGAGCATTCCATTTTTGTATAGCCTTCCTTTTTCAGCTTCTTGTATAGTTTTGACACGGCATCGTCTAAAAAATGGCCTATTTTTTCCATAATAGTGATTGTATCTGTATACTCTTTAGGGTGTTGCCCTATTTCAACAAGATTTTTAAAAAGTGACTTTACATTTGTCATGTTGAAGTTTCCTGCTAAGATAAGGTTTCGATGCATCCAATTATTTTGTCTCAAAAAGGGATGAACACTTTCAACGCTATTTTTTCCAAAAGTTCCGTATCGGACATGCCCCAACATTAACTCCCCAAGATAAGGTACCATTTTTTTCTGAGATTCAACATCATTAGCTATTTCTGGGTTTTGGGTTAACAAATGATTTATACGAGTATTAATTTGATCGAAAATATCTTGAATTGGTTGTTGTTTTATTGATCGTGCTCGGCTAATATAACGTTCACCTGGCTGCATGTCTAATTTAATACTAGCAAACCCCGCCCCATCTTGTCCACGATTGTGTTGTTTCTCCATGATGAGATACATTTTATTAATACCATAAAAAGCAGTACCATACTTTTCTTTGTAAAAGTCAAGGGGTTTTAATAATCTAATGTGGGCAATTCCGCATTCATGTTGTATTGCATCGCTCATACTGTCGGTTTTAGTATAACTTATTATTAAAAAACGCGCCTAATTTTGGGCGCGTTTTTGGTAGTCTTTATTCAATTTCAAATTGCGTCAATTTTTTAAAAGCAGTCAGTCGACGGCCGATCTCATCTGACTTAAGGGATTTAAGGCGTTCAGTGCCAAATTTCTCTACACAAAACGATGCAAGTGCTGAGCCGTAAACAACTGCTTTTTTCATGCTTTCAAAGTTAATCTTTTGAGATTTTGACAAAAAACCAGCAAATCCTCCAGCAAATGTGTCACCAGCTCCGGTAGGATCAAAAACAGATTCTAATGGAAGTGCTGGTGCTGAAAACATATTCTCATTATTGAATAAAAGGGCTCCATGCTCACCCTTTTTAATCACAACATAATCTGGCCCCATGTCGTGTATTTTCTTAGCAGCAGAAACCAACGAGTGCTCACCAGTTAATTGCCGAGCCTCTTCATCATTAATTGTGATAACCTCAACGCGCTTAATAACCTCCATTAGTTGGTCAAGGGTGTTGTCCATCCAGAAATTCATTGTGTCCAAAATAACAAATGTTGACGAACTGTTCATTTGATCTAAAACACTGGATTGGACAATTGGATGCAAATTGCCTAAGACTAAAATATCTGCATCTTTATAGTTATTGGGAACTACGGGTTGAAAATTTTCTAAAACATTAAGCTCTGTAACTAAGGTGTCGCGACTGTTCATGTTGTTATGATATCGTCCACTCCAGAAAAACGTTTTCCCGTGTTTAACAATTTCAATACTTGAAATATCTATACCCTTGTTTGAGAAAAGATTTAAGTGTTCTTCAGGGAAGTCGCCTCCAACCACTGAAACTATCGCGCTACTCGTATCAAATTGGGAGGCTGAAAGACCAATATAAGAAGCTGACCCTCCAAGTATTTTGTTTGTTTTTCCAAAAGGGGTTTCAATAGCATCAAATGCAACTGTCCCAACTATTAATAGCTTACTCATTGGTTTTTTTAAAATTAATAAACAAAGTTACATATTTTTGTTCTTAATAAAGCTGATTAACGAACCGTAATTGCACAAATTATTTGCGTCCGAAATCTGCAGGGATTTCACCCCAAGCCTTTGTTTCCCATTTAACAATCGTGGTAGTGTAAGTATTGTTTTTTAACCACAAAACAGCTCTGTCTACCAACTGAAACATAACTGCATTGTCGGCGTTTCGTGCTAACTTAGTGTTACATTGTTTTTTGTTAACCCAACTAATTGCTGTTCTAGAGTCTGTGTAAATAATTCGGTTGCTGTTTTTTTGCTTCAAAAGTGCTAGCCCATGCACAAGTGCTAGAAACTCACCAATATTATTTGTGCCATTCTCAAAAGGACCCTTGTGAAATATTTGTTTCTGGGACTCGGTGTCAACGCCTCTGTACTCCATTCTGCCAGGATTACCACTTGAGGCAGCATCCACAGAAATAGAGTTAAGGTTTGGCTGCCCAATTAACCTTTTGCTAGATTCCGAAAGAGGCTTTGGGACTTTATTTTTCCCAACATAGTCCAAGTAGTTACCCTTAAATGCTGCTTTAGCTAACTTAAAAGTTAAAAAAGATTTATACTGAGCTCCCTCGTAACTCGATATCTGAGCTTTACATTCATTCCAGCTTTCAAAAACACCGGTGTGATGCCCTTTCCAAACAGTATAATATTTTTTTTTTGATTTAGCCATTTTTGCAAAGTATCTTATGAATAACCGTTGGGAAATGGTCTAACTCTAAATGGCGGATTTTATACGCTACATCTTTAAAGGTATCGGATTGAAATATTGGGCATTTAGCTTGGAAAATAATTGCTCCCTGGTCGTAATACTCATTTACATAATGAATTGTAATACCAGTCTCTGTTTCTTTATTAGAGACTACTGCCTTGTGTACATTTGTACCATACATCCCTTTACCGCCATATTTTGGCAATAATGAAGGGTGGAGGTTTATTACTTTGTTTTGATATGTTTTTAACAAATATGCAGGAAATTTCCATAAATAGCCCGCGAGAATAATAAGGTCTATGTTATAATTCAACAGATTTGCTGTCGCCCATTCAAGATTATTAATTTGTTCTTTGTTAAAAACTATTGATTTAACATTCAATCTTGATGCGCGGTTTAAAACAAATGCATCTGGGTTATTAGAAAGAATAAGAACCACATTTGCAGAATTGTCTGTCCGAAAATACTTAATAATATTTTCTGCATTTGTTCCAGACCCAGAAGCAAAAATTGCAATTCGTTTCATTAAAGTGTTTTTTGACTAAAATTCTTCAACAAAAAAAAGAATAATTATTCACATTTAGAAGTAAAACTACAACGCATAGTCAATAAAAACATTTTTAAACGCACATTTTTGAAGTATTCACTTGTTTTAATGTAAAGTTTTTTATTTTTGCATCCTAATAAAAACTCAAAATATAAATATTATGTCAGACATTGCATCAAGAGTAAAAGCGATTATTGTAGACAAATTAGGCGTTGACGAAAACGAAGTGGTAACTGAAGCTAGCTTCACTAACGACCTTGGAGCAGATTCGCTAGATACTGTGGAGCTAATAATGGAATTTGAAAAAGAATTTGATATTCAAATCCCAGACGACCAAGCAGAAAATATTGCAACTGTAGGTCAAGCTGTTTCTTATATAGAGGCTGCTAAATAATTGCATTTTAATTTTTATGGAACTAAAGCGGGTTGTAGTAACAGGTCTTGGAGCATTGACTCCGGTTGGCAACAACATAAACGAGTACTGGGATGGTCTAATTCACGGTAAAAGTGGTTGTGCTCCTATAACTTATTTTGACACAGAACTGTTCAAGACTAAATTTGCTTGTGAATTAAAAAACTTTAATGCATTAGACTTTTTTGACCGTAAGGAAGCTCGAAAAATGGATCGATTTGCCCAATATGCAATGGTAGCTTCTGACGAAGCTATACTAGATTCAAAACTTGACTTAGAAAGCATAAACAAACTTCGTGTTGGAGTTATTTGGGGTGCTGGCATTGGTGGTATTGAAACTTTTCAAAATGAAGTTATCAATTTCGCTAATGGCGATGGAACACCAAGGTTTAATCCCTTTTTTATACCTAAAATGATTGCAGATATTGCACCTGGTAACATCTCTATCAAACACGGGTTCATGGGGCCAAATTACACAACTGTATCTGCATGTGCTTCTTCAGCTAATGCAATATTTGATGCGCTAAACCTTATAAGACTTGGGCATTGTGACGTCATTGTGAGTGGTGGTAGCGAAGCATGTGTAACTCAATCTGGAATGGCTGGGTTCAATGCAATGCATGCACTATCAACACGAAATGAAAGCCCTAAAACTGCATCCAGACCCTTTGACCAAACAAGAGATGGTTTTGTTTTAGGTGAAGGAGCTGGTGCTTTAGTATTAGAAGAGTATGAGCATGCAAAATCTAGGGGTGCCAAAATCTATGCAGAACTTGTAGGTGGTGGACTGTCTTCAGACGCATACCATATGACGGCCCCTCACCCTGAAGGGATTGGAGTTGTTGCGGTAATGAAAAACTGTCTTGAAAATGCAGGATTAAAACCTGAGGAGGTTGACGCAATTAATACCCACGGAACATCTACTCCCTTAGGAGATGTAGCAGAATTAAAGGCAATTAAAAAGGTTTTTGGCGCCCATGCCAAAACCCTAAATATAAATTCAACAAAGTCAATGACTGGTCATTTACTTGGAGCTGCTGGAGCGATTGAAGCTATTGCTTCCGTTTTATCAATTGAACACGGAATAATTCCGCCAACTATTAACCATACTACTCCTGATGAAAATATTGATCCAGATCTAAATTTGACTTTAAATAAGTTTCAAAAACGAGACGTAAAAGTTGTAATGAGTAATACGTTTGGTTTTGGAGGTCACAATGCCTGTGTTGTTTTCAAAAAAATAGACTAAAACTCTTTGATTCCTATAAAAAATATCTTTAAACGTGGCTCTGAAAAGAACATAAGCCTTACATTATCTTTGAAAAAAATAATAGGGTTTAAACCCGGCAAGTGTGTCTACTACGAAAAAGCTTTCACTCACCGATCGACAAATCGGATAGACGAATTAGGAAATCCTATTAGCTACGAAAGGCTTGAGTTTTTAGGAGATTCCGTTCTAAGTGCAGTTATAGCGCATTATTTATTTGATAAAACTCCTGGTGAAGATGAAGGTTATCTAACCAAAATGAGGTCAAAAGTTGTTAGCAGAGAACACTTGAACGAAATAGGTAAGGAGCTAGAGCTTTCTAGCTTGATGTACACTAAAATTCCTTTATCCCAGTTTGGAGAAAACATTCACGGTAACCTGTTTGAAGCTCTAACAGGTGCGGTCTTTTTGGATAAAGGATATAATACTTGTGAGCGCTTTATTTACAAAACAGTGATTCACCCCCATATTAACATTGAATCATTAGAGGGTAAAATTATTAGTTACAAGAGCTTTATTATTGAATGGTGTCAAAAAGAAAAGAAAACCTTTTATTTTGAAGGTATAGAAGACTCAGGAAAAGATCAATTAAAGCATTTTTCGGTTAAACTACGTATAAATGGAACGACAGTCGCTAAGGCTAGAGCTACCTCAAAAAAGAAAGCAGAAGAAAAAGTATCAAAACGGGCTTATTTCGCACTTCAAAGCAAGATCAATAAAAATATTTAATTTAATTCTTTATGTAAAACTATAACGTTTTCGCAATAAATAAGCCACAAGAAGTTCTGAAGCAAGTTAAATTCCTGGCTTAAAATCTTATATTTGAATAATATTAACAAGAATTATGGCCTTGCACAAACTACTTGTTGACGACTTTGACGACTTGAATTATTCGCTTTTAGCGGTGCATTGTGAAATGGAAGACTTCCGGTTAGCATATTTTTTAAATCAAAGCTTAGCAACCAGGCTTAGCAGAACAAAAGAGGATCTTGATTTTTTAACGTCCTTGGCTACATTTTCTGTTTTTGAATGGTCTAACCCGCTGCTTCAAACTGATTGGCATCTGATTAAAAATAATTGTTTAGTAGAAAAAGTTGCTGTTTCTGAAGGATTGTTTTTAGAAACAAATGACAAAAGCTGGGTGAAACACTCATTAATACCAGAACATAATTCCGTTGATTATCTTTTAAAAATTGATAATGGAGGTGGGTTCATAAACGAAAAAGAAATATTAAACAAAATTCAAAAAATATCGAAAGTTTCTACGGCATATAGCATTGACGTTTCACAACTAAAATCAAAAGAACACCTAATATTTAATTAATGTCACACAAAAGAAAAAAAACGAAGATTGTAGCAACATTAGGACCTTCAATCAGTTCAAAAGAAATGCTGCTCAAAATGGTAGAGGCTGGCGTAAATGTGTTTAGGATTAACTTCTCTCATGCAGATTACGAAGATGTCAAAACACGGATAAAACTTATCCGCGAGATAAATCAAGAGCATGGGTTTAATGCTTCAATATTGGCAGATCTACAAGGCCCTAAGTTAAGAGTAGGGGTAATGAAAGATGATGTAGTTGTGGCTCCAGGGGATGAAATCATCTTTGCTACAGGCAAACGTTTTGAAGGAACCAAAAATCGTGTCTTTATGACATATGATAGGTTCCCGTTGGACACAAAAAAAGGAGAGAATATTCTTTTAGATGATGGAAAACTACTTTTTGAAGTTCTTTCAACAAATTTAAAAGATGAGGTTAAGACTAGAGTTATTCAAGGGGGGGCTCTGAAGTCTAAAAAAGGGGTTAACCTTCCAAATACAGATATCTCACAGCCTGCTTTAACAGAAAAAGACAAAGAGGATGCTTTGTTTGCTATTAATCAAGAAGTCGATTGGATAGCGCTTTCATTTGTAAGAAATCCTGAGGATTTAATAGAGCTTCAGGCTTTAATTTCTGAACATAGTTCTTGTAAGATTCCGATTATCGCTAAAATTGAAAAACCAGAAGCTGTAAAAAATATTGATAAAATTATTGCCTACTGTGACGGCTTGATGGTGGCCAGGGGGGATTTGGGGGTTGAAATTCCTGCTCACCAGGTCCCTTTAATTCAAAAGCAATTAGTACTGAAGGCTAAAAAAGCAAGAATTCCTGTGATTATTGCTACCCAAATGATGGAGTCTATGATTACAAGCTTAACCCCAACTCGAGCAGAGGTTAATGATGTTGCAAATTCAGTAATGGATGGCGCAGATGCGGTTATGCTTTCTGGAGAGACTTCTGTGGGGCAATATCCGGTCCAAGTGATTGAAAAAATGTCAAACATTATCAAAACTGTTGAAAATTCAAACTTGATCAATGTCCCACAAAACCCTCCTCAAATTCGTACAAAACGTTACATTACAAAGTCTATTTGCTTTCACGCAGCGAATATGGCAAACGAAATCAATGCACGTGCTATTTCTACGCTCACAAACAGTGGTTACACAGCTTTTCAAATTTCTGCTTGGCGTCCAGATGCTCACATTCTTGTATTCTCATCGAACAGACGAATCATTTCACAATTAAATTTACTTTGGGGTGTTCGCGCTTTCTATTATGATAAGTTTGCTTCAACAGATGAAACAATTAACGATGTTAATAAAATCGCTTACGAAAAAGGATACGTTGAGTCTGAAGATATGGTTATTAGCTTGGCAGCGATGCCAATGAAAGAAAAAGGAATGGTGAACACCTTGAGGGTTAGTGAGATTAAAGACTACTCTAAATCATAAGAATATAATTTAACAGGTGGATTAAACTAAAAACTGAAATAAATCAGGCTTATCGTTAAGGTATTCGCCGAAAAAATTATGTAGTTTCATTTTAGCAATGAGGGGTTCAAGCCCTTTTGATGATTTAATCTCGATTCCAACAACAGCTACTCCTGTTTCTCTACTAACTTTTTTAGTATACTCAAAGTGAGTAATGTCGTCATTAGGCCCTAAAATATCAACTACAAACTCGCGCAAAGCACCCGCCCGTTGAGGAAATGTAATTATAAAGTAGTGTTTTAACTTCGAATGCAGTAACGCGCGCTCCTTTATTTCAGCGGTCCGTGTGATGTCATTGTTACCTCCGCTTATGATGCAAACTACATTTTTATCTTTAATCTCAGATCTAAATGCGTCTAAAGCAGCCACACTTAAAGCACCAGCAGGCTCAGCGATAATAGCATCTTTATTATATAAATCTAAGATTGCCTGACAGGCACTACCCTCAGGAACCGTAATCATGTCGTGTAAGTTCTCTTTACATATTTGAAAATTCTTGTCTCCAACTCGCTTTACAGCAGCACCATCTACGAAATTATCTATGGTCTCTAACTGTACTACTTCCCCTTTTTTAAAAGCGGCTTTCATTGAAGGAGCGCCTTCAGGTTCAACACCAATAATTTTTGTGGCAGGGGATAACAGCTTAAATACTGTGGACATCCCTGAAGCTAAACCTCCACCGCCAACAGCTACAAATACATAATCAATTGGTTTTGATGCTTGATTGATGAGCTCTAAGCCTAAAGTCGCCTGTCCCTCAATAACCTTTTCGTCATTAAAGGGGTGAATAAATGTTTTTTTTCGTTTGTTGCAATCCTCAACCGCTGCTTTATATGCATCATCAAAGCTATCACCTACTAAAACTATTTTGATGTAGTGCTCCCCAAACATTCTGACTCGCTCTATCTTCTGATTAGGAGTTGGGGTTGGCATAAAAATAGTCCCATTAATCTTTAAAAGCTTACAGGATAGAGCAACGCCTTGAGCATGATTGCCTGCACTTGCACAAACAACACCGCTCTGCTTTTCAGCAGATGCTAAAGACAACATTTTATTGTAAGCGCCTCTAATTTTATAAGACCTTACCACTTGTAGATCTTCTCGCTTAAAGCTTAAATTACAACCAAACATGGAAGAGTATTGCTTGTTATGAATTAAAGGCGTTACATTTGATATGCCTTCGAGGTTCCTTGCCGCTGCTTTAACCGCATCAATCGTTGGAAAATAAGGTGATTTTTTTGACATTAGGCTTAGGCATCAGATTTGATAACTTTCATCGCTGTCATTGCAGTTCTTAAGACCTTTCCAGTTGCTTCAATAGGGTGATTTCTGATCGCGTCATTAACTCGTATCAGTTCTTGATTATCCACATTCTTTATTGAATTAAAGGAGGTCCCAATGACGTCTATATCTACTGTCTTCATAAAATCAACTAATAATGGCTTACAGGCATGATCAAATAAATAGCAGCCATATTCTGCTGTATCTGAAATAATTCTATTCATTTCAAATAATTTTTTTCTTGCCACAGTATTCGCGATTAGTGGGAGCTCATGCAAAGACTCGTAATAAGCAGACTCTTCAACAATTCCTGAACTTACCATTGTTTCAAATGCTAATTCTACGCCTGCACGCACAAATGCAACCATTAATACACCTTGGTCAAAATAGTCTTGCTCTAAAATTTGTTGATTTGTTGCTGGGGTTTTCTCAAAAGCTGTTTCTCCTGTTGCTGCACGCCACTTTAATAGGTTAGCGTCGTCATTTGACCAATCTTCCATCATTGTTTTCGAGAAATGTCCAGACATAATATCATCCATGTGTTTTACAAAAAGGGGCTTCATGATTCCTTTTAACGTTTCTGATATTTCAAATGCTTTAATTTTTGCTGGATTTGATAATCGATCCATCATGGTTGTGATACCTCCATGTTTTAAAGCTTCAGTAATCGTTTCCCATCCATATTGAATAAGTTTAGAGGCATAGTGTGCCTCAACTCCTTTTTCAATCATTTTGTCAAAGGACAAAATCGAGGCTGTTTGAAGTACCCCACATAAAATGGTTTGCTCACCCATTAAGTCACTTTTAACCTCAGCTACAAAAGAGGACTCTAAAACTCCTGCTCTGTGACCCCCTGTCGCCGCAGCATATGCTTTTGCTTGTAACCAACCCTTGCCTTCCGGGTCGTTTTCCGGGTGAACAGCAGTTAGTGTTGGCACGCCAAATCCTCTTAAATATTCTTCCCTAACTTCACTTCCTGGGCATTTTGGAGCGACCATAATAACCGTTAGATCTTCACGAATCTGTTTTCCTTCTTCTACAATATTAAATCCGTGTGAGTATGCAAGTGTCGCGCCTTGTTTCATAAGCGGCATAACGGAGTCAACAACATTTGAGTGTTGTTTATCTGGAGTTAGATTAAGAACCAGATCGGCTGTTGGAATCAGCTGCTCATAGGTGCCAACGGTAAAGCCATTAGAAGAGGCGTTTTTAAAGGACTGACGTTCGTCTTTAATTGCTTTTTCGCGCAAGGCATATGAAATATTGAGGCCTGAATCTCTCATGTTGAGACCTTGATTAAGTCCTTGAGCTCCACAGCCTACAATTACAACTGTTTTTCCTATTAAAGCGGCTACGCCGTCTTCAAACTCAGAAGATTCCATGAATCTACATTTTGAAAGTTGATCTAATTTTTGACTTAAGGATAGAGTATTAAAATAATTTGCCATTATGATTGTTGTTGATTTTTTATTGGTTTTTAAATGCATTGAGCATTTCTGTTATCTTTAGTTCGTCTTTAGTAACTGCGATTCGAGCAGAACGCACAAATTGCATAATTCCAAAAACACTAAGAGCTTTGTGCAAGGTTTCTAGTTCTGCTCTTCGCCCTGATTTTTCAAGAACAAAAAACTCTTTGTTAACCGTAACGATATGTGCGTTACTTTCCTTTATTATGTTTTGAATTTGACGTTCTTCAAACAGCAAGTCTGATTTGATTTTGAACAAGCAAGATTCTTGATAAATAGTATCGTCATCTGTATGGTAATAAGCCTTGATTACTTCCACTTGTTTTTCAATTTGACCTAGAACTTTTTTTATTTGATCTTCGGACATGTGAATCAATATCGTAAAACGAGAAACTCCTTTAATTTCAGAAACAGAAATATTAAGGCTTTCAATATTAATGTGTCTTCGCTGAAAAATTGCGGAAATTCTGTTGAGTAAACCAATATTGTTTTCGGTATACACAGAGACTGTATAAAGTTTTTTTTCTGTTGCCATTCTATTCTAATCTTATGTCTGATACCGATGCTCCTGATGGAACCATTGGAAATACATTACCTTCCTTTTCTACACAAACCTCTAAAAAATAAGGGCCATCACTATCAATCATCTCCTTTACAGTAGCTGCTAAATCTTCTCGTTTTGTGACTTTTTTTGCTTCTATGTAATAACCTTTAGCGATGGCTACAAAATTAGGGTTTACCATTTCTGTAGACGCGTAACGCTTTTCAAAAAATAATTGTTGCCATTGGCGAACCATCCCTAAAAACTCATTATTTAAAACAACTATTTTTACGGCTAATTTATTTTGAAATATAGTTCCTAATTCTTGTATAGTCATTTGATATCCCCCATCACCAATTACAGCAACGACTTCTCTTTCTGGAACTGCCATTTTTGCGCCTATCGCTGCAGGTAATGCAAAGCCCATAGTGCCTAAACCCCCAGAAGTAATGTTACTTTTAGTAACATTAAAATCTGCATATCGACATGCTATCATTTGGTGTTGACCAACGTCTGAAACAATTGCAGCCTCACCTTTGGTTTGGATGTTTATCTCTTTAAGTACTTCTCCCATTGTCAAACCCTCTTTGGTTGGGTGCAAATCGTTTTTTATAACTTTTTTATATTCTATTTCGTATAAATCCTTGAATTTCTGAAGCCACTCAGGGTGTGTGTTAGCGTCAACCTGTGGCAACAGCTCTATTAAATTCTGTTTAGCATCTCCTAAAACAGCCACATCTGTTTTGATATTTTTATCAACTTCTGCTGGATCGATTTCAAGGTGGATGATTTTGGCTTGTGTTGCGTACTCATCTAATTTACCTGTAACACGATCATCAAAACGCATCCCGATTGCGATTAATACATCGCAGTCATTTGTGAGAACGTTTGGAGCATAGTTTCCGTGCATTCCAACCATTCCTACGTTTAGTGGGTGTGACGTTGGAAGCGCTGAGGCGCCCATTATGGTCCAAGCTGCAGGGATTCCTGCTTTTTCAACTAATTCTTGAAGCTCTGCCTCTGCTTTACTAAGTATAATTCCTTGTCCCCAAATTATCAATGGCTTCTTAGCGCTATTTATTAGAGCAGCTGCATCAGAAATAGAAGAGGGATCTGTCTTTGGAACTGGCACATAACTCCGAACTCCTGTACATTTTTTATACTGAAAATCAAATTGTTCAAACTGAGCATCTTTAGTAATATCAATCAAAACAGGACCGGGTCGGCCACTTTTTGCAATATAAAATGCTCTAGCTATAATTTCTGGTATTTGTGTTGCTTTTGTGACTTGGTGATTCCACTTAGTTACTGGTGTTGAAATCCCAACAATGTCTGTTTCTTGAAAGGCGTCACTCCCTAACAAATGAGATGGCACCTGTCCTGTAATGCACACAATTGGTGTTGAGTCTATTTGTGCGTCAGCAATCCCAGTAACTAAATTTGTAGCACCGGGTCCTGAAGTGGCAATAGCAACCCCTACTTTGCCAGAAATTCGTGCATAACCTTGAGCGGCATGAGCGGCACATTGCTCATGTCTTGTTAAGACATGGTTTATCTTATCCTCGTACTTATATAATTCGTCGTAAACAGGCATAATTGCCCCCCCTGGATAACCGTATAAAACGTTAACCCCTTCAGCCAACAAACATCTTACGATCGCTTCACTTCCCGATATGCGTTCCTTTGGCTGTTCTAAGTATTGCTTCTGAGTAGCGGTTAATGTTTCCATATAATAGTTTAAAATTCATCTGTTACGCAACCTAAGGCTGCAGATGATACTGTTTTTGCATATTTATAAAGCACACCTCGTGTGACTTTTAAAGGGGGTTCTGTCCATTTTGCTTTTCGTGATTCAAGTTCCTCTTCAGAAACATCGAGTATAATTGAATTTGTATCGGCATCAATTTTAATAATATCCCCGTCTTTTACCAAAGCGATCACCCCTCCTTCTTGAGCTTCTGGAGTAATGTGACCTACAACAAATCCGTGAGTACCTCCCGAAAAGCGTCCATCGGTTATTAGCGCAACTTCTTTTCCTAACCCGGCGCCCATAATGGCTGCTGTGGGTTTTAACATTTCAGGCATTCCTGGCCCCCCTTTAGGGCCTTCATATCGAATCACGACCACATCACCCTTACTTACTTTTCCTTCACGAATTCCGTCATTAGCCGCATATTCACTTTCAAATACTTTGGCGGTTCCTTTATATTTTAAACCTTCTTTTCCTGTAATTTTAGCAACACTTCCCTCTGGTGCTAAATTTCCATAAAGCATTCGTAAGTGGCCAGAAGCTTTAATTGGGGTTTCTATTGGCATAATTACATCTTGACCTTCTTGTAATCCATCAACCTCAGCTAGATTTTCTGCAATTGTTTTTCCGGTCACTGTTAGACAGCCTCCATGCAGCAGTCCTTTTGCTAATAGATATTTCATAACCGCTGGAATCCCTCCAACTCGGTGTACATCCTCCATCAAGTATTTTCCGCTTGGTTTTAAATCTGCTAAAAAAGGTGTGTTGTCACTAATTCTTTGAAAATCTTCTAAAGTAAATGATATTTTAGCTGCTCTTGCGATGGCGAGAAAGTGAAGTACCGCATTCGTTGATCCGCCTAAGATTGTCACGAGTCGTATTGCATTTTCGAGCGAATTTTTAGTAATTATATCGGATGGTTTTATGTCTTTTTCTAGTAATATCCGCATTGCTTCACCAGCATTAAATGCATCCTCCTTTTTTTCTTCTCCAGTCGCTGGGTTAGAAGAATTGAATGGTAGCGTCATTCCTAGGGCTTCGATTGCTGAAGCCATTGTATTGGCAGTGTACATCCCGCCGCAAGCGCCTGCGCCTGGACATGCTTTTTCGACAATCGTTTCAAATTCAGATTCTGACATGTTACCAGCAACCTTACTTCCCCAAGCTTCAAAAGCAGAGACAACATCTAGTTTTTTTCCATTATGACAACCGGAATCTATAGTTCCGCCGTAAACTAATATGGAAGGCTTATTAACACGGATCATTGCCATTAGTGCTCCTGGCATATTTTTATCACAACCTACGACTGTAATCATCCCGTCATAACTCATGGCTTGAACCACAGTTTCCATAGAGTCTGCAATAACATCTCTAGAGGGGAGTGAAAAACGCATTCCGGGAGTTCCCATTGAAATACCGTCACTGACTCCTATCGTGTTAAAAATTAAACCAATAACATCTTTGTTGATAGTTCCTTTTTTAACCAATTTGGCAAGGTCATTTAAATGCATATTGCACGGATTACCTTCATACCCTGTGCTAGCGATTCCCACTAGAGGCTTTTTAAAGTCCTCTTTAGTGAGTCCAATAGCGTGTAGCATCGCTTGTGCTGCTGGTTGCGTAGGGTCTTGGGTAACGGTTTTACTATATTTATTTAATTCTTTCATCTTAGATTTTATTCCTTAGAAGTATCGAAATTATCTTTTTACATACTTACTGTAATAATTATGTCTTTAAATGGTTTAAACTCAATCATTTAAATATTAGGTTAAACTGTTCTTTTTCAATTATTTAAATCGGGTTTTGTGTGATGTTCAATGGTTAAAAATAATACTAAACCCTTGGTAAGTCACTGTCATCTTTTAGGGGCAATGCTGAGCTGCCCATTAAGTATGAATCAACGTGGTGTGCAGCTTGTCGCCCCTCTGATATCGCCCAGACAATTAATGATTGACCTCGACGCATATCCCCCGCTGCAAATATTCCAGGAACATTCGTTAAGTAGTCTTTTGTTGTTGCTTTGATGTTTGTTCTGAAGTCCATTTCTAATCCAAATTGATTTGCCAATGTTTGTTCTGCACCTGTAAATCCTAAGGCTAGTAATACTAAATCACAGTCCCAGGTTTTTTCGGAATTTAAGACCTCTTTTAACTCTGGTCTCTCTCCTTGCTTAAAGATCCATTCTACTTCTACTGTTTTTAAGGCTTTTAACTGTCCTTTGGAGTCGCCAATAAACTCTTTAGTTGATACACTAAAAAATCGCTCAACACCTTCTTGATGCGAAGAGGTGGTTTTAAGTTTCATAGGCCAATATGGCCACGGCTGATTTGCGGGCCTTCCTTCTGTAGGCTTAGTTAAAATTTCAAAATTAGTTACGGATATAGCGCCGTGACGATTCGATGTTCCAATGCAGTCGGATCCGGTGTCTCCACCCCCAATTACAATGACCTTCTTGTCTTTTGCAGAAAGAATATCTTTAAAGTCGGATAAACCATCAACATACTGGTTGTTTAACTTTAAGAAGTCCATCGCCTGATGAACCCCTTTGAGATCTGCTCCAGGAATTGGAATATTTCGTTTGACAGTCGCGCCTCCACAAAGCACAATGGCATCAAACTCTGACTTTAGTTCGTTGGCATCTATAGTTTTGCCAACATGTACGTTAGTTTTAAATATGATTCCCTCTTCAACTAAAACATTTATACGTCGATCAATTACGTTTTTTTCCATTTTGAAGTCTGGAATGCCATATCTCAAAAGCCCTCCAACCTTTTCATCACGCTCAAAAACGGTGACAGTGTGTCCCGCTCTATTTAATTGTTGAGCAGCAGCTAAACCCGAGGGTCCTGACCCAATAATAGCAACAGATTTATCCGTTCTTACTTTTGGTGGTTTCGCCGTGATCCAGCCTTCTGTAAAGGCGGTTTCTACAATGTTTTTTTCAATATTCTCTATGCTTACCGGGTCTTCATTAATTCCCAAAACACAAGCTTCCTCACAGGGAGCTGGGCACAATCTTCCGGTAAATTCCGGGAAGTTATTTGTTGAATGTAGTATTTCAACAGCTTCTTTCCATTTTCCTTTATAAACCTTATCGTTGAAATCCGGGATTAAATTCCCCAAAGGACATCCACTATGACAAAATGGAATTCCACAATCCATACAGCGAGCGCCTTGGTCTTTTAGCTTAGACTCTTTTAAAGGGATTGTAAACTCTTTATAATTCTTTATTCTACTTTTTGGCGCTTGATAAGTTTCATCCTGGCGCTTAAACTCTAAAAATCCTGTAGTCTTACCCATCTTTAAACTGTTTCTAGTTGTTCTTTTTCTAATCTTAATAAAGCCTGTCTATATTCTTCTGGAAGTACTTTTTTAAATTTAGGGAGTGTCACATTCCAGGTTTCTAAAATACGTTTTGCAAGAGGGCTTGAAGTCGCAACAAAATGATTTTCAATTAATAGTCTTAGTTGAATCTTGTCTTCCTCTAGCTTAACTGGGCCAATGTTCAAGTCGTCTCCGTTGCAATTTTTGGTAAAGGTTAAGTCTTTGTCTAAAACATATGCTACACCCCCACTCATTCCTGCTCCAAAGTTTCTCCCTACTTTTCCAAGTATCACAGCAACTCCTCCAGTCATGTATTCGCACCCGTGGTCGCCAATCCCTTCAACAACAGCTTTAGCTCCTGAGTTACGGACACAAAAACGTTCTCCTGCTTTTCCGTTAATGTATACCTCTCCCGAAGTAGCTCCATACAGCGTCACATTTCCTGTTATAATATTGTCTTCTGGTATAATTGTAGAGGTTTCCGGAACTTTTATTATTAGTTTAGCACCTGAAAGTCCCTTCCCTAGATAGTCGTTGGTGTTTCCGTGAACTGTCATTGAAACTCCTTTGGTGGTAAAAGCCCCAAAACTTTGTCCTGCAGAGCCATTAAAATCAATGTTTATAGTGTCTTCAGGTAAACCGTCGGCGCCATAAATTTTAGATATTTCATTGCTTAAAACCGCACCAACCGCTCTATCAATATTAGTAATAGGAAGACTTAAATGAGTTCTTTGTCTTCTAAATATCCCTTGGTGAGCCTTCTTGATGAGTTTAAAATCTAAATGAACATCAAGCTTGTGGTCTTGTGGTTCGTTGTTAAATAGTTTTACATCTTCAGGTACTTCAACTTTATGTAAAATTGGTGTCAAATCAATTCCTGAAGCTTTATAGTGTTCAATCGCCTTATTTCGATTTAATTTTTGAACCTGTCCCACCATTTCATTGACAGTTTTAAACCCTAATTGTGCCATAATTTCGCGTAATTCTTGAGCTACGAAGTACATATAGTTAACGACATGTTCCGGCTTACCTTTGAATTTTTTGCGTAATTCCGGATTTTGAGTTGCGATGCCAACCGGACACGTATTTAGGTGACATACTCGCATCATAATACAACCTGACGCGACTAAAGGAGCCGTGGCAAATCCAAATTCTTCTGCACCTAATAAACACGCAATCGCTACATCACGACCGGTCTTTAACTGCCCGTCACATTCCAAAACAATTCGATTTCTCAAGTTATTCATCACAAGTGTCTGCTGGGCCTCTGCAATTCCCAGCTCCCATGGAAGTCCACAATGTTTTAGTGAAGTTAATGGTGAAGCGCCTGTCCCTCCGTCAAAACCAGAGATTAAAATAACATCCGCTTTGGCTTTAGCAACACCTGCGGCCACAGTTCCTACGCCAATTTCAGAAACGAGTTTGACATTTATACGTGCGGCTCTGTTAGCTGATTTGACATCATAAATTAATTGTGAAAGGTCTTCAATTGAATAAATATCATGATGTGGTGGTGGCGAAATCAACCCCACATAAGGAGTGGAGTTTCTTGTTTTTGCAATTTCAGCATTCACTTTTGGGCCTGGTAGTTGACCTCCTTCACCCGGCTTTGCTCCTTGAGCGATCTTAATTTGTATCTCATTGGCGCTTGTTAAGTAATTAGAGGTAACTCCAAATCGACCAGAAGCAACTTGCTTTATTGCGGAATTCCTCCAATCTCCTTGTGCATTTTTATAAAATCGATCTTCATCCTCTCCTCCTTCACCAGAATTACTTTTGCCGCCTATTCTGTTCATGGCTATCGCAAGATTTTCATGTGCTTCTTTACTAATAGACCCGTAAGACATCGCGCCAGTCTTAAAACGTTTTACTATTTCTGTCCAAGGCTCAACCTCTTCAATTGGAATTGGATCAAATTGATCAAATTCAAAAAGACCTCTAATCGTCATTAGGCGTGTTGATTGGTCATTAACGAGCTCTGAGTACTCCTTGAAAGTGGATGCTTTATTTGTGCGCACAGATTCTTGAAGCTTAGCTACTGTAAGTGGGTTAAACATATGTTTTTCCTGCCCACGACGCCATCTGTATTCTCCTCCAATTTCAATTTCAGATTCTATATTAGAATTAAACGCCTTCTTGTGTCGCTTTAAAATTTCTTTTTCAATTTCCCTAAGACCGATGCCTTGAATTCTTGTTGGCGTATTTGGGAAGTATTTTTCAACCGTATTAGTATTAATCCCGACACATTCGAACAATTGAGACCCACGGTAGGAGTTAAGAGTAGAAATTCCAATTTTATTCATCACTTTCAAAATCCCTTTACCAACGGCTTTGTTGTAGTTTTTAATAGCCGATAAGTAATCTAGGTCAGTAATATCAGAGTCTTTAATTTGATTCTCTACAATTTCATTAACGATGTATGGGTTTACTGCACTTGCTCCAAAACCAAATAAAAGCGCAAAATGATGAACCTCTCTTGGCTCTGCAGATTCAATTATCAAACTCGTTCGCGAGCGCTTATTTAGCTTGTGAAGTGCATGATTTACGTACGAACATGCTAATAGGGCAGGAATAGGTGCGTGATACTCGTCTACAAATCGGTCTGATAAGATTATGATATTTGCCCCTGCGTCTATTGCTTTTGAAGCCTTAGAAACTAAGGCTTCAAGAGCGATTTCCAGCTCGTTTAACCCACGGTTTATTTTATATAGCATAGAAATAGACTCAACCTTAAAATTAGGGTTGGTATCGTAATTTCTAATTTTATCTAAATCATGTTTTGAAATAACAGGGTTTTGAATTTTTAATTTTTTACAGGCCTGTGAATTGCAATCAAAAATATTAGTATCGCTTCCTAGGGTAAGGCTAATGTCTGTGATTAACTCTTCTCTAATTCCGTCTAATGGGGGGTTAGTTACTTGGGCGAATATTTGTTTAAAATAGTTATAAATTAATTGCGGCCTTTCAGATAAAACAGCGATTGGTGTATCGCTTCCCATGGAGCCAATCGGCTCTTTACCTAACTGAGCCATCGGCCGAATAATGGTATTTATGTCTTCTTTGGTATATCCAAAAGCTACTTCTCTTTTATTTAAGTCAACTTCTTTATGAATAATTGGACCTTTTTTGGCTGAAATATCTTTAAGTTGAATTAGGTTTTCGTCGAGCCACTGCCTGTAAGGCTGTTTCGCTGCAATCTTTTCCTTTATCTCTTCATCGTTTATGATCCGGCCTTCGTTCATGTCGACTAAAAACATTTTACCTGGCTCTAAGCGCCCATGAAACTCTACCTCATCTGGCTTGATCTCAACAACACCTGTTTCAGAAGACATAATGACATTCCCATCCTTAGTGACCGTGTAACGTGAGGGCCTCAAACCATTACGGTCTAGGACAGCTCCTATAAAATTTCCATCTGTAAAAGGAATAGAGGCTGGGCCATCCCATGGCTCCATCTGGCACGAATTGTATTCATAAAAAGCCTTTTTAGAATCCGACATATCTGGGTTTTTTTCCCAAGCCTCTGGAACTAACATCATCATTACTTCTGGAAGCGATCGCCCTGTCATTAACAACAACTCAACGACCATGTCCAAGGTTGCCGAATCAGATTTTCCTTTGAGAATTGTAGGGATTATTTTTTTTATATCCTCTCCAAAGGCGTCACTTTTTATAATTTCTTCACGTGAAAACATGCGAGACACATTTCCTCGTAAGGTATTAATTTCACCATTGTGGCAAATATATCTAAAGGGTTGAGCCAAGTCCCAAGTTGGAAATGTATTTGTTGAAAATCGTTGATGGACTAAAGCGAGTCGAGTGTCTAGGGCTGAATTGAAAAGATCTAAATAATACTCGTTAATATGTTCTGGCTTTAACAAACCTTTGAATATAATTATTTTAGTAGAAAGACTCGGGAGATAAAAGAATTTAGACTCCGATAATTTTGAGTCATAAATTGTATGTTCTGCAATTTTCCTAGCAGCAAACAATTTTAGGTTAAAATCGAACTCTGATTGTTTACTTTCTAGCTTACTGATAAATATTTGCTTAACAAAAGGTTCTGTTTCCTTGGCAATTTCCCCTAAAACATCACTGTTTACAGGAACGTCTCTCCAGCCAAGAATTTTTAATCCTTGTTTTTTTATTTCCTCTTCGAAAACCTCAATACAATAAGTCCTTTGGTTTTTTTTCCTTGGCAGAAACACATTACTAACCGCGTAGTCCCCGGCTTCTGGGAGATCAAATTCACAAAATATTTTAAAGAACTTGTGAGGGATATCAATGAGAATGCCTGCTCCGTCTCCAGTAACTCCGTCTGAACTTACTGCCCCCCTGTGTTCTAATTTAACCAGAATCTCTAAGGCTTTATGAATGATATCATTTGAGCGCTTTCCTGTCAAGCTACATATAAACCCCGCACCACAATTGTCATGTTCGAATTCGGGTAAATAAAGACCTTGCTTTTTTAACATACTTATAATTATTTGAGGCTTTAAACCATAGTTGGAGATGTAATATAATAGCAATAAGTCTATTTATAAAAAAGCTTCATCAGTTTTTCGAATTTGCGATTTTGAATTGCCATTAATGCGTAATGAGCAATATAAGGAAGGATTGATTGTCAAATAATCAATTAAAAGCTGAAGGGTTTCATGTTTATACTAAAAAGATTTAAAAAACCACCAACTAGACGATGTTTTGAAAAATTAATTATTGAAATATTAAAAATATTGTATAAAAAAATGAATTACCCTAAAATTTTAGGGGCTTAAATCTAAATATATGTAAAAATATTTCATTGACCCCCTTTTTTTTGGGGATATATTATAATAATTATAGATTTGGGCTCAATAACTAAAAATATTTACTAATCAAATTAAACATTATGAAAAAAATTATTTTAAGCGCTATTGCTTTAGTTGGAACATTGACATTAAACGCACAAGAAGATGCTCCGTCATTTTCCTTGTCTGGGACAGTAGACGCCTATTATCGCGCGAACCTATCTGCACCCAATGACGAAGACGCTATCGCTCCAGGCTCTTCATTTGCTCAGCTTCCTGGCTTTGCTCTAGGTATGGCCAATGTAATTGCTAGTTATGAAGGAGAAAAAGTTGGATTTGTTGCAGATTTAGCTTTTGGACCAAGAGGTACAGATGCCATATTCGCATCTCCAATGTACTCAAACACAGGGGATATTGTTAACCAACTTTATGTTTATTGGAACGTAAGCGAATCAGTGACATTAACAATGGGTAATTTTAACACCTTTTTAGGGTACGAGGTTATTTCGCCTGCAGCCAACTTCAATTATAGCACATCTTACCTGTTTTCTTACGGGCCATTTAGCCATACAGGGTTAAAAGCAGACTTTGATTTAGGAAACGATTGGTCATTAATGGCTGCCGTAATGAACCCAACAGACGCAACAGAATACAATCCTTCAGGAGACTATGGTTTTGGACTTCAACTAGGTTATGCTGGACAATATCTTAATTTCTTAGACTCTCAAGGTGCTTACGAAATTGATTTTACGGGGGGACTTGATTTGTCTGATTCGTTTTTCCTAGGCTTGAACGCTGCTTATTTTGATGGCGGTGATGATGTTAGTTTTGCTGGGGTTGCCTTATACCCACAGCTTGCAACATCTGACAGCTTTTCACTGGGGTTAAGAGCAGAATACTTTGCTGAAACTGGTGAATTTGGTGCTATTGGCGCAACGGATGCAGACGGCGATGCAGACGTACTTGCTTTGACTTTAACCGGAAGCTATACTGTAGGAAACTTAATGATTAAGCCTGAGTTACGACTAGACTCTGCTTCAGATGAAGCATTTTTAGACAACGACCTTTCTGGCTCCAAAAGCTTATCATCATTTGTTTTAGCTGCTGTTTACTCATTTTAATTCGTATTTACTAACTAACTAAATATATAATTTATGTCAAATTTTATAAATACTTTACCTCAAATAATTCAGGAGACTATTACAGTTGAAAGTCTTGCTGGAGCGATCAAAGACGACATGGGAATGTTGTGGATGCTAATTGCTGGTATCTTAGTGTTTTTTATGCAAGCTGGTTTTACTTTGGTAGAATCAGGGATGACGCGTTCAAAAAATGCAGTAAATATCGCAATGAAAAACCTGCTTGATATTGCTGTAGGATCTCTTACTTACTGGTTTGTAGGATACTCTTTAATGTATGGCGACTCCACAAATGGATGGTTTTTCTGGAGTGGATTAATGCAAGGAGAGGGTGCTGATTTATTCTTCCAAACAATGTTTGCCGCAACTGCAGCAACAATTGTTTCTGGAGCAATTGCTGGAAGAACAAAATACTCAACTTACATTGTGTTTTCAATCGTAATGACTGCAATCATCTACCCTATCGCTGGTGGATGGGAATGGAATGGAGGCTGGCTAAATGATACAGATGGATTTATGCCTGCTCAATTTATTGACTTTGCTGGCTCATCGATCGTTCATGCTGTTGGCGGCTTTGCGGCCTTAGTAGCGGCCTACATGGTGGGACCAAGAATTGGGAAATTTATTGACGGGAAAGTAATGCCTATCCCCGGCCACAACCAAATATTAGCAACCTTAGGAGTGTTTATACTATGGTTAGGATGGTTTGGTTTTAATGGTGGGTCTCAACTTGCTTGGGGTGGAGATGATGCCGTTGGCGCGTCAAAAGTGGTGCTAATCACTAACCTTGCTGCTGCTGCTGGTGCACTAGGCGCGCTTATAACAACATGGGTCTGGTACGGAAAACCACACTTGGCGCAATCTCTAAACGGTGCTTTGGCTGGACTGGTAAGTATTACTGCTGGTTGTGGTAATATGAACGCTGGTGGTGCAGTATTAGCTGGGCTTATTGGCGGTATCATCGTTGTATTTTCTATTGAATTTATCGAAAAGAAGCTTAAAATTGACGACGCCATCGGCGCAGCGTCTGTGCACGGAGTTGTTGGGTTCTGGGGAACTATTGTAATTGGACTTTGGGGTGTAGACGGCGACGCTGGGCTTGGAATCTTTAACGGAGGTGGCTCCGCGCAACTTGTTGCACAGCTCGTGGGCGGACTAGCATATGCGGTTTGGGCTGTTGCTCTGTCTTTTATCGTGTTTGGAATCCTTAAATATACTATGGGATTACGAGTAACTGAAAAAGAAGAAGTTGCCGGGCTTGACATCTCTGAACATGGATCTATTGCATATCCAGGAAAAAGAGAAAGAGGTCAAGACTAATTTCAATATATCATTGAGCAGTCATATGCTCTAAAAAAATTAAAAATAAGTTTGTGATTTTTAGTTTGTGTTAAAAACCTTAGAGGTTAGCCTCTAGGGTTTTTTATTTTTATTAAGCGATTTTTGAAAGACCCTCAATATAATTAGGTGATTGTTATTAAATTATTAAATATTATAATATCAGCCCTAAAACATGTAGGGATATAGGGATTTTTAGTTAGTTTTGGCAGGAAAATAAATTTAAAAAAATGAAAAAAGTAGAGGCAATTATTAGAAAATCTAAATTTTCTAAAGTAAAAAAAGCGCTACACGAAGTAGGTGTAAACTTTTTTTCGTACTGGGATGTCACTGGGATAGGCAACGAAAAGGAAGGGCATGTTTATAGAGGCGTTTCATACAGTACAAGTGATATTCAGAGGCGTTATTTGTCGATTGTTGTGAATGATGATTTTGAAGAGGTTACAATTAAGGCAATCCTTGACGCGGGCTCCACAGGAGAAGTTGGGGATGGAAAAATCTTTGTATCACAGGTCGACGAGGTTTATAGAATTAGAACCGGCGAAAAAGGCGGTAACACATTAAAATAATAGGAATGGAATTATTAACAATCAATAACGTATGGATGATGATCTGTACAGCTCTCGTTTTCTTTATGCATACTGGATTTGCATTTTTAGAAATTGGTCTTACACGGCAAAAAAACACAATTAACATCTTGTTTAAAAATATTTTTATCATAACGGTAGGGCTCTTACTCTACTATATTGTAGGGTTTAACCTAATGTATCCAGGTGATTTTAATGGTTACATAGGGTCAATTGTCCCTGGAATTACACCCCCAGAAAACGGAATGACTGCAGGCTATGCCGATGGAGGATACACATGGTGGACCGACTTTCTGTTTCAAGGCATGTTTGCTGCTACGGCCGCAACAATCGTTTCAGGCGCGGTTGCTGAACGTATGAAAATTGGCGCTTTCATGATCTTTACAGTTGTTTATGTTGGATTTGTATATCCAATTGCTGGATCTTGGCAGTGGGGCGGAGGGTTTTTGTCCAGCTTTAAATTTGGAGATACGATAGGTTTTTATGATTTTGCGGGTTCAACACTTGTACACTCTGTTGGAGGGTGGGCTGCTCTTGTGACTGTTTGGTTACTCGGTGCACGTATAGGTAAATTTAAGGACGGAAAACCACAGGCAATTCCCGGGCACAGTATTCCACTGGCCACAGCAGGGGTTCTTATTCTGTGGCTGGGTTGGTTTGGCTTTAATGGAGGCTCTGTTCTTTCAGCTAATCCAGAGTCAACCTCACTAACTCTGGTAACTACTTGCCTAGCTGCTGCTGCTGGCGGAGTAATCGCAATGATTACATCAACAGTCTTGTATAAAAATCTAGACCTGACAATGTTCCTTAACGGAATTTTGGGAGGACTAGTAGGGATTACTGCTGGCGCTGACCAAATGAGTCCAGAAGATGCTATCTTAATTGGAGCTATTGCTGGTGCGCTCATTGTGTTTGCTGTAAGCTTAGTAGATAAAATAAAGCTAGATGATCCTGTGGGGGCTATTGCTGTGCACCTTATCTGTGGTGTCTGGGGAACACTTGCCGTGGGCATCTTTGGGGCAAAGGCTGGATTTGATCAGTTTATTATTCAATTAGTTGGAGTGAGTTGCTATGCTGGGTTCTGCATAATAACATCCTTTGTGATTATATACACCTTGAAAAAGACCGTTGGAATTAGAGTTTCGGAAAGAGAAGAACTTGAGGGGCTTGATGCGCACGAACACAAAATGGACGCATATCCCGACTTCAGGCTAAATGAACATTAATAATTTAAATGATTAGTAAATAAAAAAGCGCTTTTATATTCCAGAAGGGCTTTTTTATGGTTTAGCAATAAGAACGTCCCCCCAGTAATTACAAAACTAATATTTTGATGTTCGGTTAAACATTAGGTGGTAGTTCAAAGATATCCCTAGCTGATAATATGATCTATCTTCAAAGTCTGAAAGGTAATCCACAAAGGCTGAAAGCTTTAAAAAATTAGACTTAGTAAACTTATTAGTTAATTTATCAGTGCGAAGGACACTCCAACTTAGTGACGATAGTGTTAGTCCGTCAAGCTCTTGATTATTGTTAACTAATCCGTGTTTTAGTTCGAATTGCCCAAGTATTACTCCAAACTGGAGTGCACTAAAATCTTTAATACCATCAGGGCTAACATCCGTTCCGACATCCACAAAACTGTCGGAATAACTTCTAAAGGTTGCTGATATTCCAAAACGTTTTTTAGGGTTGAAAAAATAATGATTAATCCCAAATTCATAGGCCGGCAATAGTTGATCAAAACTCAATTCCTCGTCTATCTCATTAACGCTTAATTGACCTTCACTATTGTTGATTTGTTTAAATGTACTTCCTGCAGAAAGTCCAAACAACAAATTAGTCCTCCCTGAGCCAATTCGCCTAGCTAATCGCTGCCTGTACTGTTCTAATTTTTGAAATTGATCTTTATAAAATGTAGTGCTTTCGTAGACTACAAACAAATCCTCTGTTGTTGTAGAGTTGTCTCTGTTGCTTATTGCTCTTTCTATGTCAGTGTCCAGTTTTTTAATATACCCCTCTAACTTCGCATTGTAAGTATTGGAAAGCACACTTATTTGTTTATTCTGTGTTGGGTTTAGCTCTTTGCGAGAAAGGGAAAGTAATTCGTAGTGAATTTTTTCATATTGATTATTTAAAAGAAGTGAGTTAAGCCGCTTTATTTGTTTTTCGAAACTATAACTCTTCAGGTTTTTTAATTGGATGTACTGGCCTTTGGCTGTCGCAACCATATTAATAAGTTCCTTTTTTTTATCTTCATCTATATAATTTGAAGCTGATATTAAATCAACTCCGTTTGATAAAAATAAGCTTGTCAAATTAAGCTCTGACATTTTAGAGAAGTCGTATCCCTGACTTCCTTCAATGAAGGTGGCTTTCAAAGAACTAACTTCTTCGCTAAACAACGACACTTTTGCCGTTAAACTATTGTAAAGATCAGTTTCAAATTTCTGCTTTGTGACTAAGCAATAAGTAAAATATCTATTGTCTGATTTACAATACTTAAACTCTGCATTGTTAATCGAGCCCATTGAGCTGATTACAGACTCTGTGCTTCTGTAGGAAGAATACTCTCCTGACTCTCCATTAACAACATTCTTTGTGTTCATAATGGAAACAACAGAAATCTTTTCTGAAATCTGTTTTATCAAATCCTGTTTCAGGGATGTTTTTTCCTGAGAGGATAACGCCTCATTTTTGTATTGGTATTTTTTTATTGGCTTTGCAACAAAATAATATTTAGAAGAACTAAAAAAACAGTTTTTTTCAGCTACACCTGCCCTAGTTGGCCCACAAGAGTACAAACAAACAAGTGCTAAGAGCCCTAAAAATATCTTTTTCATAATTAGTCTTTATTAGTCCATCTCTTCATCAAAAACTTTTCTGAAATTTTCCTGGTTTATCCTGATACTATTTTTGGACTTGGAATTAATCTTCGAAACGTAATCATCAACAAAATCATCAACGGACAGTTCTATAGTTAAATAATGCTTGTACATTCCTGATGATTTATCGCGAGTAGTTTTTGTGCAAATAATCTTTGATTTTTCTTTGTTCATTTTAGCAACCTGGCGACTTAATTGGTTTGAAATAGATGTAAACTCTCCTTTCATCCCTTCCACAATGTTTTCTGAATAACGTTCAGAAACAACCTTAACCACGCTCTGGACGTCTAATGCTAATTGAGCGGCGGCCATGCTCTCAGCGTCTTGTATCGCTCCATTAGGATTGTTTGATATGCTAGAGCCGAACGCTCTAAAATATTTTTTATTACTTTTAAAGTCATTCCCTTGACAAGGAATATAAACATCTTCTTCTCCTGTTGGAGTTTTTATTCCTCCACAAGAGAACAAAAAAGTCAATATTAATGTTGAAATTATTGTTTTTTTCATAATATAAATTATCCGGTTAATATTAGTACAAAGTAAATCTACAAAAAAATACCGGCACATTGAAAAAACACACGCTTTACAATGGTTACAATATGAGTATCGTGAATAAAATATTAACTGAGAGCTGACTCTGACGAGCATAAAGCAAACGCATAACTAACCTTTAAAACAGGTTATGCTTGTCTATTTCTGATTAGGTTCGATTATGGTCTATGCAGAATTTCTACTTGCGTTTATGTTTCCAAACAATGAACGCATGACAATTTTCTCATACACTTCAATTTGATCCTTGTCTCTAGGAGACTCTTTTTCAAGATCCTGAATTTTCTTAAGAGCAAATTGCTGAATCGTTAATAGCGGCAACACAATTGATTCACGAACTGAGATAGACGCTTTTCCTGCTGGCTCCTCCTGCATTAACTCCCTGTAGCCTGTTAACTTCAATAACAGTCGCTTTGTTGTAACGTATTCAGCGTGTATTACATTCCAAAACTCGCCGTAATCAGGGTCATCTGACATATATTTTGTCAAGTCAAAGAATGACTTAGATAGCGACATCATACTGTTTTCAATAAGTGTTTTGAAAAAATCTGATGTTTGGAAAAGGTGTTGTGTTTTTTCAAACTCACCAATATCTTCGTAATGCTTTAGAGCAGTTCCAACGCCAAAAAATCCAGGAACGTTTTGTTTTAATTGGCTCCAAGACCCTACAAAAGGAATAGCTCTTAAGTCTTCAAAAACAAGCCCTTCGGATTTTCCGCGCTTAGAAGGGCGGCTCCCTATGTTTGTTTTTGCATAAAACTTTAAAGTGCTCATGTGCTCAAGGTAGGGGATAAACTTTGGATGGGCTTTGAAGTCCACATAGGCCTGGTAACTAAGTTTAGATAAGTGGGTCATAACCGCTCTGTTTTCAGTGGTCATGGTTAGGTCTTTGTCGCTAAGGCTATTATGTACTCCTGAACTTATTAATTGTTCTAGATTATATTGTGAAGAGTCTAGAGTTCCAAAGTTAGAGCTTATGGTTTGCCCTTGAATTGTAAGTTGAACCTCTTTATCTTCAATAGTTGGCCCCAGAGAAGCATAAAAGTTGTGTGTTTTTCCGCCGCCTCTTGCGGGTGGCCCTCCTCTGCCATCAAAGAAAATTACTGTGATATCATACTTTCTAGAGATAGCAGTTAAACGCTCTTTTGCTTGGTATATAGCCCAGTTAGCCATTAAATACCCTCCGTCTTTGGTGCCGTCACTAAACCCAAGCATAATGGTTTGTTTGTTTCCTCGGGCTTTTAAGTGGGCAATATAGTTTGGATTTGTGTATAAGTCCTCCATGACAGAGGAGGCGTTTTCTAGATCTGTGATTGTTTCAAAAAGCGGAGCAATATCAACCGATAATTTATCTTCAAAAGCCACAAGCTTAAGCATCGCATATAATTGCATAACATTAAGTGTTGTTTGGTTATTGCTTATAATATAGCGGTTCGCAGCTCTTTCTCCATTGGTTTCTTGAATGGTACGAATGACCGCCATTGTTTTTAAAGCTTTTAAAGTTTCTTTATCTGAAATCAAGTTCATGTCTAAACTCCCTTTAATTTTGGATAAAATCACAATCTGTTTTGCCTCTGACAAACTTTGGTAGTTGGTAGGGAAAATAGAGCTTCCACTTTCGATTAATACATTGACCATATCATTGAAGACCTTGGCGTGTGCACGACTGTCCTGACGAATGTCTAGTGACGAAAAATGAAATCCAAATAGGTGGATTTTGTTCAAAAGGCTGTTTACGTCTGAAGCGTAAAGAGACTGGTGTTTTTGAATGATTTCAGTTTTAATTTCTTTTAACTCAGATACTAAATGATCTAAAGTCAAATCCGTCTTTTTATTAGTTGTCATTTTGTACATTTCTCCTTCAAGCACAGAAATGCGGTCTTCAACTCCTACAAAAGATACTTTACGTTTCAGCCGTCTTAAATCCCGATAATAATTTTTAATTATTGTTTCTCGCAGCCTCGACGCCACCTTTAAAGTGATTTCTGGGGTCACAAACGGGTTGCCGTCTCGGTCTCCTCCTGGCCAGAAGCCAATGTTTATAATGTCATTTTGAATGTGTTCACCCTCAAATATATTTTGCTGGATATAATCATATACCGTCCCAAACGATTTATAAAACACGTTTTCTAAATACCAAATAAGGCTAACAGCTTCGTCGTAAGGAGTTGGTTTTTTATGTTTAAAAAAGGGTGTTTTCCCTAGCTGTGCAAGCAACTCGTGTATTCGGGTTAAATTGTTTTCTTTTATTGCCTCTGTTAAATCTGTAATAATTCCTAATACAGAGCCTGGATAAAATTGGGTCGGGTGCGCAGTTAGAACGATGCGAACTTTAAATTCCTCTAGGTATTTTTTTAAAAGTTCTAGTTTGTTTCCCGCACTTGCTGTTTCCTTTAAACTTCGCAAGGTCCCTATTCCGTCCATATTATTAACAACAGGAAAGGCCGCGTCTTCAATAGCATCAAACAAAACCACTTGTCTTTCAATATATTGTATAAATCTAAAAAGTAGATTAATTTGGCTCTTGGGTGAGCGCCTCGCTTGGTATTTTTTAAAAAATGACTCTACAATTGCCGTAGGGGTTTGATTTCTTGAAAAACCTTTCTGACAAGTTTCAAAAAAGAGAGGTAATAGAACGCCTGTTTTGGTGATTGTGTCAAAAGGCAGTGTCATAAATATACTATTGTACATTTGATATTTTGATAAAACATTTTGTTTAAACCTCGTGATTTTTGGCTGTGTAGACATTTATTTAATCTATTAAATTTCTCCCAAAACTACTAAAGCGCCTTCAGACTTCGGTTATAATTTGGAGATTTTTACGAATATTCGCGTAATGAATGACTTCATAAGACAAAATCTTAACAAACTCCTGAAATCCTTCAATATCCTACAGTAAAAAACAAGCGCTGATCTTATCCAAAAACTTAAAATTGTTGTTTTTATGAATTGGTAAATCCGTTGACTTAATGTAAATTTAATATTTTTAATAAGCCCCTTGTAATATTATGGTTGAGATAGAACGTAAATTTTTAGTAAGCTCAAATCGCTATCGTGAACAAGCTTCAAGCAAGTCTGTCATTGTTCAGGGCTACTTAAATAGTGACCCTCAGCGCACTGTAAGAGTAAGAATAAAAGATCAAATAGGATACATCACAATCAAAGGAAAGAGCTGTGATAGTGGGGTAAGTCGATTTGAATGGGAAAAAGAAATCTCTAAGCTCGAGGCTGAAACGCTTCTAGAGCTCTGTGAAAAAACCGTTGTTAGTAAAACACGTTTTAAAGTAGCCGTATCCGACCATTTGTTTGAAGTTGATGAGTTTGCCGGACCTAATAAAGGGCTCGTCATTGCAGAAGTTGAACTTACTTCTGAAGATGAAGAGTTTTCAAAACCAGACTGGCTAGGGCGCGAAGTGACCGGAGAGAAAAAATATTACAACTCCAGCCTAAGTAAACGTCCTTTCACCAACTGGGATTGATTGGTAAATTATCATTAAATCGGCCTTAAAATTATTATATTCGCAAACTAAATATGTCCAAAAATTATAAAGATGAATACAACCTCAACTGATTTTAAAATTCAAGAAGCACTAGATGCCCTTGGAGTAAAAAACACAAATTTAGGAACCTCAACTGGCACTAATTGTTTTGCAAACGGGCCTATTCTAGACAGTTTTTCTCCTGTGGATGGCCAAAAAATTGGAAGTGTCATTTGTACATCTAAGGAAGATTACGAAGCTGTAATGACTGCCGCAACAAAAGCTTTTGTTGAATGGCGCACTATGCCCGCGCCTCAAAGAGGAGAGATTGTTCGTCAATTTGGAAATAAACTGAGAGACTTAAAAGAACCATTAGGAAAACTCGTTTCTTACGAAATGGGGAAATCACTCCAAGAGGGCTTTGGAGAGGTCCAGGAAATGATCGACATCTGTGATTTTGCGGTTGGGCTATCTAGACAGCTTAATGGACAGACCATTCCTTCTGAGCGCCCTGGCCATGTGATGAGAGAACAATGGCATCCTATTGGTGTAGTTGGTATTATTTCCGCATTTAACTTTCCTGTAGCTGTTTGGGCGTGGAACACTGCTTTAGCGTGGATTTGTGGTGATGTGTGTGTGTGGAAAGGGTCTGAAAAAGCACCCTTATGCTCAATTGCCTGTCAGAACATTATTGCTGAAATATTAAATGAGAATAATTTACCTGAAGGGATTTCCTGTATCATTAACGGAGATTATACTGTCGGAGAAATGATGACTACTGACACGAGAGTGCCTTTAGTCTCTGCTACAGGCTCTACAAGAATGGGGCGAATTGTTGGTGCAACTGTTGCGCAGCGTTTTGGGAAATCTTTATTAGAATTAGGAGGTAATAACGCTATTATTATTACCCCAACTGCCGATTTAAAGGTGGTAGTTCCTGGCGCTATTTTCGGTGCTGTTGGAACCTGCGGACAGCGCTGCACCTCAACTAGACGGCTGATTATTCACGAGTCTGTTTATAACAAAGTGAAAGATGCAATCGTTGGTGCATACGGGCAATTGACAATCGGAAATCCCTTGGATGAAAAGAATCACATTGGCCCATTAATAGACCGCGAGTCTGTAAACACCTATCTAGCAGCTATTGAAAAAGCTAAATCTGAAGGTGGCAAGGTGTTGGTTGAGGGTGGTGTTTTAAAAGGGGATGGCTATGAAAGCGGCTGCTATGTAAAGCCCGCAATTATTGAGGCCGAGAATCATTTTGAAATTGTACAACATGAAACATTTGCACCTATTTTATATTTAATAAAATACTCTGGTTCTCTAGAAAATGCTATCGATAAACAAAATGGAGTTAACCAAGGGTTATCTTCTGCAATTATGACTAATGAGCTGAAAGAGGCAGAGAAGTTTTTGTCTTATGCGGGGTCAGATTGTGGAATTGCCAACGTAAACATAGGAACTTCTGGAGCAGAAATTGGCGGTGCTTTTGGTGGAGAAAAAGAAACAGGGGGTGGGCGAGAGTCTGGTTCTGATGCTTGGAAAGTTTACATGCGCAGACAAACAAATACAATAAATTATTCTGATGAATTACCTCTAGCACAAGGAATCAAGTTCGACTTGTAAGCGTTTGGGTTGGATTATTTTAGTGGTTAAAACTTAATAAAATGTCACTAGTTGTATTTTACTTTTCTTAAAATACGCATGCTTTTTTTATAAAGATCGTAAGCTTCTTCGCTGTAGTTGTATAGCAGCTTTTTTGATGATTTAAGCCTTGTAATCGCTTCTTCGATGCCGTTGAAATAACAGATAAGATATGTGGCAGGGGCATTTTTTAAATCGCTAATTTGCTCTAAAGTAAGTTCAGCGTCTAGTTTCAGTCGGTCCATAAGAGCGTTGTTTGAATTAAATGTGTGGCGTAACGCTTTTTTGTCGTATTGAGGGGGTGAAAAAAGAAATTCTGAGTCGATATTATATGTCGCATTATTTCCAAAAGTGATGGTGGTTTTTTCTAACTTGAAATATGAGTTTTCTCCATCAAGACCAAGATTAACGTATTCTGTAATTTCAAAGGAGTCCTTGTCATATGAAATTTCGACAGCGTCTAAAGCAGAATAAAACAATCTAACTTGTTCGTTTATTAGAGCGATATCAACCCTAGAATAGAACGTTTGATTTTTAACGCTTTTTCTAAGACCAGACCAACACATAACAAAATATTCTTTAAATACTTTATATTTCGGATCAAAATCTTCTCTTTGAACCATAAAATCAAATACTCCATCTAATGTGTATTCAATATTGTTTTGCGCATGAGCTTCAATAGCTGTTACAATTTCAGAATTAAAATCAGTTAGTTGGGTAACGCTGTTTTTTGGGATGCTCATGCTCCCTTCTCTAAAAAAAACAGACCCAATACAATATTTCCAAATATTCTTTCTTAGAGATGTAATTTCTTTTGTTTCTTTTGGGCGAATAGTAACTAACCCAACGACCTTATCGTTGTTAAGGTGCGGAAATGGGATGTTTTCATATTGAATTACAGGAGGGTGGCTCAAATATGCATTAACAAGGTTTTGAATCTTGCTGTCGTCAAAAAAATCAACTCCTATGATGTGATTATATTGGTCGTCGATCCCAATAACAATATAAGAATTGTTGTTGGGGTTGCTATTTGATAATGCACAAATATGCTTCAAAAACTTGGCTTTTCCTTCTTTGCTACTAATATTAATTTGCAGCTTTTTGTCATAAAAACTGCTCTCGTCATTATGTGCAAGTAGGTTTTTTATAAGAAGTCGCTTATTGATCATTTTTGAGGTGCCTTTGTGTTGTTTGTAAATCTAAAAACAAACTGCGTTATGTTTAGTCTCTTAAAGTTAATAAACAAACAGAGTAAATGAATTGAAATGAATTGAAGTTTTAACCATTTGTTAACAAGGGGAACGAAAATATTTTAACAAATTGCAAACTATAACTTATCAGATCAATAATTAGTTAAACTAAACATCGTAATGGAGGGAGATAAAAACGGAATTGATATTCAATCAATCAATGAAAAAATTGAAAAAGAAAGTGCCTTTGTAGATTTGCTTACGCTTGAAATGAACAAGGTGATTGTTGGGCAAAAACAAATGATTGAACGACTACTTATCGGTCTTCTTGGACAGGGACATATCCTGTTAGAGGGGGTTCCTGGTCTTGCCAAAACATTAGCCATCAACACTTTGTCTAAAGCGGTAGCGGGTAGTTTTAGCAGAATTCAGTTTACACCAGATTTACTTCCGGCAGATGTTGTCGGG
>Ga0209659_1000026_pt1 | contig 87933 bp, 79 predicted proteins | sample SaaInlLV_10m_DNA_FD_184658 | JGI IMG/M metagenome (GOLD analysis project Ga0209659, IMG submission 184658) | Marine microbial communities from expanding oxygen minimum zones in the Saanich Inlet - SI072_LV_10m_DNA (SPAdes) (version 2) | ecosystem: Environmental > Aquatic > Marine > Intertidal... | reverse complement strand
GGTCTCATTTGCTTTCCCTTTCGTTTTACGATATAATGTAAGACCTTATCCAAAAGAGGTGCTTTACTCTTTAAGGACTCCTTAAATTTAGTTTCAAACAAGAGCATTTCTTGCTGAATAGGGGACTTAATCTTTTTAATCGAGGTCATCTAGAAAAATCAGGAGGTACAAAGATACGAATATCACTAGGATTTGACTAGCTTATTGGCTAATTGTCCACAAGCAGCATCAATGTCTTTTCCTCTACTTCTCCTAACGTTAACTATCAGGTTTTTACTTTCTAAATGATTAACAAAAGCATCTACCTTCTCTCTTTTGGCTTGTTGGAACTCACCATCATCAATTTGGTTATATTCAATGATGTTGATTTTACATGGCGTTATTCTTGCAAATTGAGCCAGTTCAATAGCATCAGTAATTTCATCATTAAAACCTTTGAATATGATGTATTCATAGGTCAGTCGAGTGCCTGTTTTTTCATAAAAGTAGATAATGGCTTCTTTTAAGGATTCCAATGAGTTTTGCTCATTGATAGGCATTATGTAGTCTCTTTTTTTATCGTTTGCCGCATGAAGCGATATTGCAAGATTGAACTTCACTTCATCGTCACCTAGTTTTTTAATGAGTTTGGCTATACCTGCTGTTGATACTGTAATTCGTTTTGGTGACATCCCCAAACCATCATTTGAGGTGATTTTTTCTATTGAATTTACTACATTTCTATAGTTCAGTAAAGGCTCTCCCATACCCATGTAGACAATATTACTTAGCTTTTGCTGGTAATTTTTTTGAGCAAGTTCGTTTAGCATAAACACCTGGTCGTACATCTCATCTGCGTTAAGGTTTCGGAGCCTATCGAGTTTACCAGTAGCACAGAATTTACAGCTTAAGCTACAGCCTACTTGAGAGGAAATACATGCTGTCATTCGTGATTTTGTGGGGATAAGTACACCTTCAACATTATTGTCATCAAATAATTTAAAAGCCGATTTTATAGTGCGATCTGCACTTTTTTGAGATTCAGTGATTTGAAGATGCTGAATAACGAAGGCTTCATCTAGCAAGTCAATAATTTCTTTCGACACATTTCGCATTTCCGAAAAGGACGATACGGATTTTTTCCACAACCATTCATAAACTTGTTTAGCTCGAAAGCTCGGGTGTTTATGTTCAATAAAAAAGTCTTTTAACTCTTCTAAGGTCAGTTCACGAATGTTTTTTTTCTGTAAAGACATGGCACAAAGATAGTATCTTTGTACACTCTATGCGCTACTTAACTTCAGATATAGTTTTTACATCAATAGGTTCTCCTATTCTTAATGGTGTTTTGGTGGTTGATGAAAGCGGCAAAATAGTAGATGTCCTTAATAGTAAAGAGGGTTTGGATTCTTCTACGATAGAATATTTTGAAGGCGGTTTATGCCCAGGATTTATAAATACGCATTGCCATTTAGAGCTCTCTCATTTAAAGGCTAGAATGAAAGAAAAAACAGGCTTGCCTTTTTTCATTTCTAATATTGGAAAAACACGTAAGTCTTCCCAAGAAGAGATACATTTAAGCATTGAGCAAGCTGATAGAAGAATGTATGACAATGGGATTGTTGCTGTTGGCGATATTAGTAACACTGCAGACACCTTTTCAGTCAAAGATGAGAGCTTAATTTATTACCACTCTTTTATTGAGCTTTTTGCCTCAGACCCTTCACGGGCAGATGAGGTTTTTCAAAACGGACTTAGTGTATTGGAACAATGTAATCACAAAGCGTCTTTAACGCCACATGCTAATTACTCTGTTTCTCTTCGATTGTTTGAAAAAATACGTTCTCATAATTCTGGTGAAATAATTACCATTCACAATCAAGAGACCTCTACAGAAGACGAGATGTTTATAAAGGGTTCTGGTAAGCTGTTAAATGAACTTATTGCTAGACATTTCTTTAAATTTACTGGTAAAACGGCACTAAAAAGCACATTGCCACTGTTGCCAAATGCTCCAGTATTGATGGTTCACAATACTTTTACAACGATAGAAGATGTTCAGTGGGCAATTAAGCATTACGACAATGTTTTTTGGGCGACTTGTCCCAAAGCAAATTTATACATTGAAGACGCCTTGCCTAATTACGACTTCTTTATCGATACTGACTCAAAAATGACATTTGGAACAGATAGTTTGGCTTCCAACGATACGCTTTCGATTTTAGAAGAAATGAAAACCATTAAAAGTGCGGTTTCTCTTGAAAAGTCTATTGAATGGGCCTGTAAAAATGGTGCAGAATTTTTACAAATTGATGAACGTTTTGGAACCTTCGAAAAAGGAAAAACGCCTGGCATAAATCATTTAAAAAACTTGGAAAATTTTAAGTTAACAGAGCAGAGTTCTGTTAGTCGTCTGATTTGAGATACATTTCTGCAATTTTTAAATCTTCTGGCGTAGTTATTTTAATGTTCTCTTTATTGCCATCAACCAGCACAACGCTTTCTGCAAGAGCTTCTACTACTGATGCGTCATCTGTGAACGATTCATTGTACTCTAGTTCGTAAGCTTTTAGAATAGTATGGCTTTTGAAGCATTGCGGAGTCTGTACAATCTTATAATTGCTTCTATTTACTACAATGCTTGTATCACCATTCAATTGTCGCAAGCTTTCAATAAGGTTTAATGTTGGTATAGCACTCCCTTCGCTTTCAGCCGTTGACATACATCTTTTTACAACAGTTTCACTGACTAATGGGCGCACACCGTCATGAATGGCTACAACGCTTTCTTCTTTTACAAAGGTTAGGGCATTTTTTACGGACTCAAATCGTGTTTCACCACCTTTTGACAATTTATGAGGAATGCTCAAGTGGTGTTTTTTACACAATTCTTTCCAGTAATCAAACTGAGATTCTGGCAATGCCACTATGAATTCTGCATTGGTAACAAAGCGATTTAATCGCTCAATAGTATGTATAAGAATAGGCTTAGAGTTAAGCTCTAAAAACTGCTTAGGGATAGAAGAACCCATTCGGCTTCCGCTACCCCCAGCTACTATAATTATATATTGTTTCACTTTTATAAAATCAGCATCGCATCACCGTAAGAAAAAAACTTATACTTCTCTTTGATAGCTTCTTCGTAAGCACTCATAATTAAATCGTGCCCTCCAAATGCAGACACCATCATTAATAGCGTCGATTTAGGAGTATGGAAATTAGTAATCATACAGTTAGCGATATTAAAATCGTAAGGAGGATAAATAAATTTGTTGGTCCATCCTTCATATGGAGTAATAAGCCCTTGAGTTGTTACTGAAGTTTCTATAGCTCTCATAGATGTTGTACCTACAGCACACACTTTTCGTTTGTTTTGAATACCACTGTTGATAAGGTCTGCGGTGTCAGAATTAATAAATATTTCTTCTGAATCCATTTTGTGTTTACTCAAATCTTCCACTTCAACTGCTCTAAACGTTCCTAAACCAATGTGTAAAGTAAGATTAGCAAAGTCAATGCCTTTAATTTCTAAACGCTTTAGCAATTCACGACTAAAGTGAAGCCCAGCAGTAGGTGCTGCGACGGAACCTTCATTTTTAGCATAAATTGTTTGGTAACGTTCCTCATCTTCGGCGTCCGGCTCTCTCTTGATATATTTAGGAAGAGGTGTTTCCCCTAAATCTTTTAATTTCTGTCTGAACTCCTCGTAACTTCCGTCGTATAGAAAACGTAATGTTCTTCCACGCGAGGTCGTGTTGTCAATAACTTCAGCAACTAAATCGTCATCACCAAAGTATAATTTGTTTCCTATTCTAATTTTTCTTGCAGGGTCAACCAAAACATCCCACAATAGATTTTCTTTGTTAAGTTCTCTCAACAAAAAGACTTCAATTCTAGCACCAGTTTTTTCTTTGTTTCCGTACATCCTTGCAGGAAAAACTTTGGTTTCATTGAAAATCATCACATCACTTTCGTCGAAATAATTTATAATATCTTTGAAAAGTTTGTGTTCAAATTTACCGGTCTTTCTATCTACTACCATCAAGCGAGCTTCATCTCTGTTAACTGATGGTCTGTCCGCTAAAAGTTCTTCAGGTAATTCAAAATTAAATTGTGATAGCTTTCTTTTTATCATGTGTGTCTTTTTGTAAATGAATTAAAAAAGTCCGCAAATATACTAAATTAAAGCGGAGCATTTTGATTATTCTGAGGAGAAAAAGAATCTATAAACTCTTGAATCTCAACAGCTTGGGAAAGGTTAAAATTTCCAATTCGTGTTCTTGTCAATTGTCCGAGATAGGCTCCACTCTTTAGGAGCTGACCAAATGAATGTGCTAAAGACCTTATGTATGTGCCTTTACTGCATACAATTCTGAAGTGAACGCTAGGTAATTCTACTTTGGTAATTTCAAACTCACTAACCTGAACTAGGCGTTCTTTAATTTTCACTTCTTCTCCTTTTCTAGCATGTTCGTATAGGCGTTTACCATCTTGTTTTATGGCAGAATAGATGGGAGGCGTTTGTAAGATTTCACCAGTGAGAGAAGTAGCAGCTTCTTGTAAATTTTCTTTGGAAATATGGTCAATGGGATATTCATTATCCACCTCAGTTTCAAGGTCAAATGAAGGGGTTGTAGCACCTAAAATAAATTCGCCTGTATATTCCTTTTCTTGATTTTGAAATTCATTGATACGTTTTGTAAACTTTCCTGTGCAAACTATAAGTAAACCATCTGCCAATGGGTCTAATGTGCCAGCATGTCCGACTTTTATTTTTTTGATTTTAAGATGGGAGCGAAGGGTATTTCGTATTTTTTTGACGGCATCAAAGGAAGTCCATCGAAGTGGTTTATTAATTAGTAAAAGATGTCCTTCAAGAAAATCAATCATTTAGAATGTAGAAAATACGATTGCTAGCACTCCAACAATGAAGCAGTAAAAAGAGAAATACTTTAGTTGGCTGTGTTTCACTAAGGAAATCATCCACTTGCAGGCTAATAGACCAGTGATGAAAGCAGCTATAAATCCTGCAATTAATGGGATTAGTGTAGCACTTTCCGAAGCAATTTCTCCACTTAGTATATCTTTTGCCATCTTTCCAAGAATGAGAGGGACGACCATCAAAAAAGAAAATTTGGCTGCTTTTTCCCTATCAATTCCTAATAAAACAGAAACGGATATTGTTGCTCCTGACCTAGAAATGCCTGGTAGAATAGCAATAGCTTGAGCAATACCGATTAGAATAGAGTTGGAATAGCTCACATTTTTATTGGTGTTTTTTGCCTTATCAGCCACATATAATAAAAGCCCTGTTAAAATAAGCATACAGCCAACTAATAGAATTTGACCGCCAAAAAGAGCGTCTATTTGTTCATCAAAAATAAGTCCAACAAGGGCTGCTGGAATCATGGATAAAATGATTTTCAAAGAAAACTTAAATTCATCATTCCATTTAAATTGAAGAACACCTCTAATAATTTCACTTACTTCTTTACGGAATATGTAGAGCGTGCTCAAAGCGGTTGCGGCATGTAGAACAACTGTCATGAGCAAATTCTCTTCAGGCAAACCACTATTACCAAAGTGTTTGAGTATGAAGGCGGTGATTTCAAGGTGACCACTACTGCTAACGGGTAAAAATTCAGTAAGCCCTTGGACAATCCCCAAGAGAATAGCAACAATAATTTTACTCATCTTTTGCCTTGTGAAGTATAGCAAAGACTTCAACAATAAATCCGCTTACAAGAAAAATTGTTGAAAGTGTAAGTCTTCTGAAGTTAAAAATAGCATCGCTGAACACTTCTGGGTCTTCAGATTTTCCGCCACTCATTAAAATGTAGCCACACATGATGAGTACTACACCCAAAATCATTAATTGATAATTTCTTTTTCCAAAATTGAATTCCATAGTTTAATGGTATAAATCGTTTTCGTTCATTTTAAGGTATTTGCCAACGGCAATATTCGTAACAATTACACTCATCAGTACACCAAACAAAAGTATACCAACGAAAATAAGTACAATGGTATACATGTCTTGTAGTACTAAGAGTTCAGGCATTTCTTTATGTAGACTAAATAACACAGAAATTAGTAAAATCACACCAATCAATCCAGAAAATACACCTTGTATAAGTCCACTTCTGAGGAAGGGCTTTCGCACGAAAGAATTGGTAGCACCAACTAATTTCATAGTTCGTATGATGAACCGTTTGGAGTAGACTGTTAGTCGAATTGTATTATTAATCAGAGCTATGGCTACAATCAACAGAAGCACACAAAAAGAAACTAATATCAAGCTAAGCTTTCTTACGTTTGAATTGATAGAATCAATTAAGTCCTTTTGAATAATAATTTCCTTAATGATTTCATTGCCTTCGATTTCTTTTTCTAGAGCGATAAAGTTTTGTTCACTAGCATATTCTGCATTCAAAAATACTTCAATACTTGCTGACAAGGGGTTAAAGCCTAAAAAAGAAATAAAATCTTCGCCCAAATCACTTTCTAAGATTTTAGCAGCATCATCTTTGCTTACAAAGCGACTACTCTTAACCCATGGTGATGCGTCTAGATTTTTTTGGAGCTGAAATCGGTCAACTTTCTTTATATTATCTTGTAGAATTAGACTAACACCTACATTCTCTTTTATGTAATTTGTAAGTCTATTAGTATTAATATAAATGAAGCCCATAGATCCGAGCATTAGCAGCACTAAAGAAATACTCAACATAGTAGACAGAGATGAAGTTCTAAGCTTTCGTTTTATATGTCTTTCTTGTGCTTGTTTCATTACGTTCGCTAAGGTAATAATTTTTGGTGCTTAGTTTAGACGATTGATTAACTTTGCTGTTAAATTATTTTTTGGAATGGAATACGATTTTAAGAGTATCGAACAAAAGTGGCAGGACAATTGGAGAAAATCTAACACCTACAAAGTGGAAGAACTTGATACAAAGCCTAAATTTTATGTGCTAGATATGTTTCCGTATCCATCAGGAGCTGGTTTACATGTAGGACACCCTCTTGGTTACATTGCATCAGATATTTATGCGCGCTACATGAAGCATAAAGGCTACAATGTTTTGCATCCAATGGGATACGATTCCTTTGGTCTTCCTGCTGAGCAATACGCCATTCAAACAGGACAACATCCTGCCATTACAACAGAAAATAATATAAACAGATACCGCGAACAACTCGATAAAATTGGCTTCTCTTACGATTGGGATAGAGAAGTTCGAACCTCAGAACCCAATTATTACAAATGGACCCAATGGATCTTCAAGCAATTGTTTGACTCCTTTTATTGTGATACCGATAACAGGGCTAAACCAATTGAGGAACTAGTACATGCTTTTTCAGAAAGCGGTAAAGAGGGGGTTAAGGCAGCTTGTGATGAAGACACACCGCAGTTTACGGCTGAACAATGGCATGCTTTTTCTGAGCAAGAGAAAGAAAACACCTTACAAAAATACCGATTGACATTCTTGTCAGAAACCTGGGTGAATTGGTGTGAAGGATTAGGTACTGTACTTGCTAATGATGAGGTAAAAGATGGACGTTCAGAGCGAGGTAATTTTCCAGTAGAGCAAAAACTAATGAAACAATGGTCGATGAGAATTACAGCTTATGCTGAACGCTTATTAAGGGGCTTAGATACATTGGATTGGAGTGACTCTATCAAAGAAATTCAACGTAATTGGATTGGCAAATCAAAAGGAGCGTCAGTCACTTTCAAAATAGAAGAATCTGATCAATCTATAAATGTGTTTACCACTCGCCCCGATACTATTTTTGGAGTGACCTTTATGGTGTTAGCCCCTGAACATGAGTTGGTCAATCAAATTACTAGACCTGAACAAAAAGAAGAGATTGAAAAGTACTGTCAGTCAGCAGCATTGAAATCTGAAAGAGACAGACAAGCAGATGTGAAAACCGTTAGTGGTGCATTTACAGGTGCTTATGCTATACACCCATTTACCAACGAAAGAATTCCAATTTGGATTGGCGATTATGTGTTGGCTTCTTACGGAACCGGAGCAGTTATGGCTGTACCTTGTGGAGACCAAAGAGATTGGAATTTTGCCTCTCAATTTGGCATAGAGATTAAAAATATTTTTAAAGATACGAACATCAGTGAAGGGGCTAATGAAGACAAATCTGCCATCATTGATCATTCGGACTTCTTATCTGGGCTGAAATCCAAAGAAGCCACTCAAAAAGTCATAGAAGCACTTGAAGAAAAAGGTATTGGTGAAGGAAAAATCAATTACAGATTAAGAGATGCTATTTTTAGTAGACAACGGTATTGGGGAGAGCCTTTTCCTATTTATTATGAGGATGGAATAGCTAAGGCTACGCCTACCAACAACTGTATTGAATTACCTCCAGTAGATAAATATTTGCCAACAGAACAAGGCGAGCCACCTTTGGCGAGAGCGAATAAAGATGACTGGAATATTTTTCATGGTGAACGAATGGAATACAATACTATGCCAGGTTGGGCAGGCTCGTCCTGGTACTTCTTAAGATATATGGACCCTCATAATGAGGAAGCATTTGTTTCCAAAGAAAAAGCAGATTATTGGGGGCAAGTAGATCTATATATAGGCGGAGCAGAACACGCAGTTGGGCATTTGTTGTATTCACGTTTTTGGACAAAATTCTTGTGTGATAGAGGGTTTATTGCTTTCGATGAGCCCTTCAAGAAAATGATAAATCAAGGAATGATATTAGGACGTTCTAATTTTGTTTACAGAGTAAATGACACCAATACATTCGTAAGTTTTGACAAGCGAAAAGAACACAAATGCAGCCGACTACACGTTGACATCAACTTAGTAAATAATGATGTATTGGATATAGAAGCCTTTAAAAACTGGAGGGAAGAATTTAAAGATGCTGAATTCATTTTGAATGAAAACGAAGAATACCTCTGTGGTTTTGAAGTTGAAAAAATGTCTAAATCAAAATATAATGTTCAGACTCCAGACGACTTAGTCGAAAAATTTGGAGCCGATACATTAAGGATGTACGAAATGTTTTTAGGCCCTTTGGAACAATTCAAACCTTGGGACACAAAAGGTATTAATGGCGTTCATAATTTCTTGAGAAAGTTTTGGCGATTAGCACATGACAACGACAATAATTTTGACATAGAACAATGCGAGCCAAACAAGGAAGAGTTAAAAGCACTACACAAATGCATCAAAAAAGTCACAGAAGATATTGAAAGGCATTCTTTCAATACGGTCGTGAGTACATTAATGATTGCCGTTAATGAGCTAAACGATTTAAAAAGTAAAAACAAAACAATCATCTCACAATTAGTGGTTTTAATATCGCCTTATGCTCCTCACTTTGCCGAAGAACTGTGGCAAAAGTTAGGAAATACGGATTCCGTAACACTAGCACAATGGCCACAGCTTGATGAAAAACACCTACAAGAAGACGCCTTCACTTACCCAGTTTCTTTCAATGGTAAAATGCGTTTTACTATGGACTTATCGGCAGATTTAAGCAAGGACGATATCGAAAAAGCCGTACTCTCATTTGAGAAAACAATTCAGTATTTAGAAGGCAAAAGCCCAAAGAGGGTGATTATAGTCCCAAAGAAAATTGTTAATATCGTAGTATGATTTCAAACATACCACAAGACCTATTTAATTGATAGCTATGCATAAAAAATAATGACTCATGGAATTGACAAAAGACATTAAAGAAAAATTAGAGAAATTAGATAAGAAGTATGCCTCAATAGGTCAGGATTTACCTGCATATCTGGATGGATTATTGTACGCTAACCCTTTACACTATTGGGATTACACCTGTGTTGACACTTTATTAAGTTTACAACATCCAAAGACCGATTTTCCTGATGAACAAATTTTTATCATTTATCATCAAATCACAGAGTTGTACTTTAAACTTGCTCTTTTAGAGTTAGAACAAATTTCTAATAATGGCAAGAAAATGTCCGATGACGGAAGAGATATGGGCTGGAACGATAGCCTATCTCCAGACTTTTTTGTTGAAAGGCTAAAACGCATAAACAGCTATTTTGAAGTCCTTACCAGTTCATTTGGCATTATGGTTAATGGCATGGAGAAAGAACAATTTCTAAAGTTTAGAATGTCGCTCTTACCCTCTAGTGGTTTCCAATCTGCACAATACCGATTAATTGAAATCTCCTGTTCTCACCTCATTAACCTCACAGACAAAGAACAGCGTGAAAAACTAAAAGACGCTAGTATTGAAGAAATGGCTCAACACTTCTATTGGAAAGATGGAGCTATTGATGTAAAGACAGGCAAAAAAACCTTGATGCTCGAGAATTTCGAGAAAAAATACATGGCTCAGTTTATCCAAAGAGCCCATCAATTCAGAGATAAAAATCTAATGGCTAAATATCAACAATTGAGTGTTGAAGAACAGCAAAATGAAGATTTGATACATCAACTTCGTTTATTAGATTTGAACGTTAATGTTAACTGGCCTTTAGTTCACTATAAATCTGCCGTTAGGTATTTAGCTTCAGGCAAGGAAGACATTGATGCAACAGGAGGAACGAATTGGCAAAAATATTTACCGCCACGCTTTCAAAAGCGAATATTCTTCCCTGAGTTGTGGACCGAGGAGGAAATGAATAATTGGGGAAGGCAATGGGTTGTAAAAGCCCTCAGCGAAAGTTAAAAACTAGAATGATAAAAACACATATTAAATTAGGTTTATTTGGAATTGCAGCCTGTATTTTAATAGTGTTTTCATCTTGTAATTCTATTGAAGCAGAGTCCCCTGCTCCAAGTATATTCGAGTATGGAATTTGTGTCGACACCTTTAAAGTAGTTAAAGGTCAGGTCGAAGCTGGTCAAACGCTTGGTGCTATACTCTACCTCAATCATATCAATCACGGAAAAATTGATCAGATTGTAAGAGCATCAAAAGGTATTTTTGATTTTAGAAAAGCCAAAGCGGGTAAAAATTATACCGTAATTTGTTCTAATGATTCCATTCAAAAAGCTAAGTGCTTTATTTATGAAACCTCGAGTACTGACTATGTGGTTTTTGATATCAGAGATACCATCAAAGTTTATACTGGACAAAAAGAAATAGAAGTTAGACTAAAAGAGTCAAGCGGTAAAATTGAGTCGTCTTTGTGGAATGCTTTAGTAAATAATAATATGAGTCCAGCTTTAGTGATGGAGCTTTCAGGTATTTATGCATGGACTATTGACTTCTTTAGAATACAGAAAGGCGATTACTTCAAAATCATATATGAAGAACGCTATGTAGAAGATGAATTTATAGGAATTGGACGCGTGTATGCCGCCTTATTTAACCATGCCAATGAAGATTTTTATGCCTTTTACTTCGAAGAGCAGGAAAACTATGGCGATTATTTTGACGATGAAGGTGGGGCTTTACGCAAAGCCTTTTTGCGAGCACCATTAAACTACTCTCGAATAAGCTCAAGCTATAGCAAACGAAGAAAACATCCCGTAACAGGTAGAGTAAAAGCACATTTAGGAACCGATTATGCTGCTCCTTCAGGAACGCCTATTCTCTCTACAGCTAATGGGACGGTTACACATGCTAGGTATAAAAGAAACAATGGTAACTATGTGAAAATACGCCATAACAGTACCTATACCACTCAGTACCTCCACATGTCAAAAATAAAATCGGGCATACGTCCAGGCGTATACGTTAAGCAAGGCGATGTTATTGGTTATGTGGGAAGTACAGGATTGGCAACAGGTCCGCATGTGTGCTATCGCTTTTGGAAAAATGGCAGACAAGTTGACCCTTACAAGCAAAAGTTACCCCCTTCAAAACCCGTTAAGGAAGAAAATAGAGCAGACTTCAATATTTTAAAGGACAGCTTAATGAATGTATTAGTAGGAATTCCTGCTGATTTTTAGTCCTATAGATTCGTTATCTTTACCCCTATGAGGGGAATACTCATAGTCTTATTTTTTTATTCTTGGTCATCCATAGCTCAGAACCTTTTTTTTATTGAGAATAAAGGACAATGGAATATTCCATTTGAGTCAAAAATAGACATCGCAAACGGAGCGTTATTTTTAGAAGAAAATGCCCTAACGTTTAATTTTGTAGATGCCTCATCTTTTACACATCAACATGAGGCGAAGCCTCAAAACGATAGCCTTTCAGGACATGCTTATCGGTGGGAATTTTTAAAGGCCAACACTCCAGTAATATCATATTCCAAGCCCCTTGAAGGAAAGCACAATTATTTCACAAATAGGCAAAGAGTATCGAACTTAAAGAAGTATCAAAAAGTAACTTATAAGGATTTATATGATGGTATAGATTACACCATTTATACCTATGGAGACGGACTAAAATACGATTGGATAGTACACCCCAACGCCAAACCTTCAGATATAAAAATGAAGTTAGAAGGGGTTGATCAAATCGACTTAAGAGAAGGACGATTACACCTTCACACCTCTTTAAACCTCATTACCGAAGAGCGACCCTATGCCTATCAATGGATTGATAATAAAAAAGTAGATGTAGAATGCCAATTTATATTGAAAAACAAAAAACTTTCATTTGATTTCCCTGATGGTTACAACCCTAATTATGAATTAATTATTGACCCTGAAATGATATTTTCATCTTATTCAGGGTCGGTTGCCAGTAACTTTGGCTATACAGCAACCTATGATGATTATGGCTTTTTATATGCAGGAGGAACAGCTTATGATATTGGTTACCCCATAACGGTTGGTGCTTATCAAACCGCATACAACGGTGGTATTGTAGGAAATGATGTGGTATTGACTAAGTATGACACGACTGGCTCATTTTTAATTTACTCTACCTATTTAGGCGGTTCAGGAGACGAAGTGCCGCATAGCCTTATTGTGTATGAGGAAGAATTGTTTGTATTAGGCACCACAGGCTCTGCAGATTTTCCTGTTACAGAAAATGCATTTGACAATACTTTTAACGGAGGACCTCAACTAGCAGTGAATGGAGTGGGGGTTAACTACTCTAATGGCTGTGATATATATGTCAGTCGCTTAAGCGATGATGGCGGAGAACTCCTGTCCTCTACTTTTTTGGGGGGTACTGATAACGATGGCTTTAACAGTTCTTTATCTTTACGCTACAACTATGCTGATCAAATGCGAGGCGAAATAGACATTGACAGCGAAGGTAATTGTTACATTGCTTCGTCTACTTTTTCCAATGACTTTCCTATTGTAAACAGCCTTATTCAACCGGCTAATAATGGCGGTCAAGATGGAGTGTTAGTGAAAATGGACAATTCCTTAGAAACTATTTTATGGAGCTCGTATTGGGGCGGAAGCAGTGATGACGCTCTCTATTCTTTAGCACTTGATGACGACAACAATATTTACGCTGCAGGAGGCACATCTTCAACAAATTTAACTACCACTGCTACGGCATACGCTTCGGACTATTTGGGTGGTAGTGTCGATGCCTTTGTCACTCATTTTTCTAATGATGGCGGTAATATTATCAACTCCACATATTTTGGTTCAGACCAATACGACCAGTCCTATTTTATAGAGTTAGACAATGATGGAGAGGTCTATCTTTTTGGGCAGAGTTTAGCACCGAACAATACTCTTGTATTCAATGCGGTTTTTTCACAACCCAATAGTGGGCAGTTTGTCTGTAAGTTAAGTTCAGACTTAACATCTTTAGAATTTTCTACTGTATTTGGTTCTGGCAGTGGCGGAATAGACATCTCGCCAACTGCCTTTTTGGTAGATGCTTGTAACCGTATTTATTGTTCCGGATGGGGTGGTGCCACCAATGATGCCGCAAATTTAGGACCTGGCGGAAACACTTTGAATTTAGTAACCACTTTTGATGCTTTTCAATCTGATACGGATGGTAGTGATTTTTACCTCATTATTTTTGAAGATAACGCTAATACCTTATCCTATGCCTCATTTTTTGGTGGCGACCAAGCTGAAGAACACGTAGATGGCGGAACAAGTCGATTTGATAAAAAAGGAACGGTCTATCAATCTGTATGTGCAGGTTGTGGAGGCTTTTCTGATTTCCCTACTACTGATGATGCCTACTCATCAACTAACGGAGCAAGTTGTAATAACGCGGTGTTTAAGTTCGACCCTGATTTCCCACTTACCATTGCAAACTTCTTTGCACCCTCACTGACCTGTGACTGGGAGGTTACTTTTGAAAACTTAAGCATTGGAGATAACAATTCCTATTCATGGGATTTTGGTGATGGCAATACTTCTACTGAAACTACGCCCATACATACCTATACTGCCGAAGGCGTTTATGAAGTCACGCTTATTACCAATGACCCCACAACGTGTAACCTAACAGACACCCTAAGAAAGAGCATTACAATTGACAAAAATGAAAATTCAGAGCAAAGCGATTTGTTTATTTGTAAAGACGATAGTGTGTTATTAAACCCTACTACTCAGGCAGATTTTGAATACCAATGGTTTCCAGCAACAGGATTAGAAGATAGTTTTGAAGCGTTAACCATTGCATCCCCAAGTACTACGACCGAATACTATTTAATTGGTCAGTATGAAAACTGTTTTGATAGCATCAGGCAGTTAGTAGAAGTAAGCGATGTTGACTTAGCCTATGACCCTCAGGCTGAAATATGTGGTTTGCCAATTTATCTCAGAGCATTTGTAGACGACTCAACGGAATTGAGTTGGTCAGTTAGTGCAGATTTTAGTACTACTGTTGAACAAGATAGCTTTTTGGTTTCTTCACATGGAACCTATTATATAAGAGCTTCCAAAGACAGTTGTGTGAAAACTGGAGCCATTGATGTCGCTCTTTCTGACGACTGCTGTTCAGACAAAAACATCATTATTCCAAATGCCTTTACACCAAATGGTGACCTATTAAACGATAGGTTCAGAATTAAAGATGAGCTAAATATTATTCGGGAATTTGAACTGAATGTATTTAATAGATGGGGGCAAAAAGTATTTTTCTCAACCCAAAAAAGCGACAGTTGGGATGGCTTTTTTAAAGGTGAACTACAGCCTACCTCTGTGTTTGATTACCATCTAACCATTGGATGTGTAGGCGGAGAAACGCAGTTTTTTAAGAAAGGAAACATTTCACTGATTAGATGAAAAATTGGATTTACATATTTCTTTTATGTCCTTTTCTTGGTTTTACTCAAGACATTCAATTCAGTCAGTGGTATAATAATCCTCTTTACTTAAACCCTGCCAATGCCGGTCAGTTTGATGGCGATTACAGAATAACAGCACATCAACGTGAGCAATGGGCAAGTGTCAGTATTCCTTTCAGCAGTACATCAGTGGCTTTTGACATGCCTTATAAATCGTGGGGTTTTGGAGCTCAATTATTAAGAGACCAATCTGGGAGTTCTAATCTATCCCTCACGCAATTATCGTTCTCAATAGCACGTTTTGTAGAAAGCTGGGGTTTCGGTTTACATTTAGGATTTGCTCAACAGAAAATTGATTATTCTGAATTATACTTTTTGGACGCGGGCGAACAAATACCCTCTTTAAGTAAAGGCTTTATGGACATTGGACTTGGCGTAAATAACACCCTCTATATTTCTGATTCAGAGCTTAAGTTGGCTTATTCTTTAGCCCACCTAAATAAACCCGACCGTTCTTTTTATTCTAATAAAGATTTGCTAGCAGTAAAACATCAGTTAAGTACCGTTTTACAAAAGCCCCTTACCACTCAATGGTCGGTAGAACCGTTTTTCTATTACGCCTTGCAAAGCAAACAAGCACAATGCGTCTTGGGCTCAAACCTTTCGTTTGATATTAGCGAATATTATTACCAAGAAATAAAATTAGAAGCCGGTAGTTTCTACCGCATTGGTGATGCTGTTGGACTATTGCTAGGAGTCAATTGGCAAAACAGTCATCTAGCATTTACATACGACTGGAATGTGTCGGATCTAGTGCCAGCAAGTAACTCTTTGGGTGCTTGGGAACTGTCGTTCCGACATATTATTAAATCATCGATGCCTCGACCCTCGTACAAAACCTGTCCTACCTATTTATGAAACAGCGACTATTTACATATCTATTTTGCCTAATTACGGTTTTTGCTTTCGGACAAAACAAGTCTGCTTTGGTGAGTGAAGGCAACTATTATTTTGAGGTCAAGGACTACTTTTCTGCCATTTACTTTTATGAACTGACACTAGAAAAGGACAGCACGCTAAGTAGCTTGTGGCATCCTTTGGCAGAAAGCTATCAGCACACACACCAATACTCAAAAGCCATACAGTATTTTCAAAAGGCAGATGCCCTAAATCAAGATGCTAAGTACCCAAACATTCTTTTGTATCTGGGGATGTTACATAAAAATATAGGCAGTTATGATGAGGCTTCTACCTACCTCCAAACCTTCTTGGATGAGCATCCTTATCCATCGGATTATTGGTATAGAAAAGGCCTGATGGAACTCAAGGGCAGCGAGTTGGCACGATTTATGAAGGATAATGATGAGGTTAAGGTGGAGCATTTGGACGATAAAGTGAATTCTTCCGTTTCTGATTTTGCCCCTTTTACAGACGAGCAAGAACGCCTGTATTTTTCAACGATGGACAAAGACGATGGACTGGCAAACGAGCTGTATATTGGTCACCGTTCAACCCTCATGGTTGCCGACAAAGGAGGGGTAGCAAAACCCTTTAATGCCTTCAATGATTTTGATTACCACATTGCTAATTTGTCCTTAAACCCCGATGCTTCGGAAGCCTTTTTTACCAAGTGTAAGAATGAAAAAAACGAGATACAATGCTATATATACAGAAGCATTTTAAAAGATGGCTTGTGGCAAACGCCTCAGCTAATGGACGAACGCTTTAACACTACGAATGCCAAAAACACCCATCCGCAATGGGCATTGTGGGAAGGCGTTGAAGGGCTTTTTATCTCGTCGGACAGAAGAGGAGGGGAAGGCGATTTGGACATTTGGTTTGTGCCAATGCAGGGTAGTCCTCAACATTTAGGCAATGGCATTAATACAGTAGGCAAGGAAGTAACGCCATTTTACCATTCGACAGAAAGGGTATTGTATTTTAGTTCTGATTTTCATCCTGGTTTGGGAGGCTTTGATATTTTCCAAACGCCTTGGGAAGAAAATTGGGGGTTAGTATCAAATGTTGGAAAACTGCTAAACAGCAGTGCCAACGATTTGTATTACAGTTCACGCTTGGATAGTCCTTTATTGGGCTATTTCTCTTCAAATCGCTCAGGCTCACAAACCCTTACTTACGAAAGCTGTTGTAACGATATTTATGCCTTTGAAAAAACAGAAGAATGCGTTTGTGTAAAAATAGACAGCCTAGCCACTGCTATGCGTCTTAACTTCCCTTTGAGTTTGTATTTCCATAACGACGAGCCTAATCCAAATACTAGAGACAGTACTACAACATTATCCTATACCGATGCTTATGATTCTTTTGTTAGCCTAAAGGAAGAATACGTCAAGCGATTCGCTTCCGTTTTAGGAGGTAGAGCAAAAAATCAGGCGGAACGACAGATGCGTATCTTTTTTGACCAAACCGTTAATCAAGGAATGATGCAGTTGAACACCTTTGCCCAACAGCTGGAGGCTGCTATGGCATTGGGAGCTAGCGTTGATCTTAGACTAAAAGGGTTTACCTCTCCTCTTACCGATAGCGACTACAACAATCTATTGGCAAAACGCCGAATTTCTAGTGTAGAAAACTACTTAAGAAGCTATAATGAGGGTGTGCTTTTACCCTATTTGGACAGCGGAGCACTTAGCCTTGTAGAGTTACCTTTAGGCGAAACCCAAGTTAATATGGAAGTGAGCGACAATCCGAACGACAGGCGTAATTCGGTGTACAGCATAAAGGCATCAAGAGAAAGGCGAATTGAAATTCAATCCATTTCTGTTGAATTTTAGAGATAAAGTCGTTTAGGGTTGATTACTTTCTATATTTTCGCAAAAAATTAACCTTTTTATGAAACCAGCACTTTTAATTTTAGCCGCAGGAATGGGAAGCCGATACGGTGGACTCAAGCAAATTGACGGTATAGGACCCAATGAAGAACCCATCATAGAATATTCTATTTATGACGCTATACAGTCTGGCTTTGGAAAGATTGTATTTGTTATTCGTCAAGAATTTGATGAGGCTTTTCGTTCCCGTTTTTCTAAGTTCGAAAGCATGATTGAAATCGCTTATGCTTATCAGCCTGTACAAGTCGAATTAGAAGGGGTTGATTTGGTAGAACGTCAAAAGCCTTGGGGAACGTCACATGCTGTATTGGTTGCAAAGGAATGTATTAACGAGCCTTTTGCAGTTATCAATGCCGACGATTACTACGGAGCTAATTCCTTTAAAATAATGGCTGATTTTCTAAGTAATGATTGCTCGCCATCGGTAATGTCTATGTTAGGTTATGTTTTGGAAAATACCCTATCCGAGCATGGTACAGTAAACCGAGGGGTGTGCGAAGTAAACTCCAATGAGGAACTTATTGAAGTGATTGAACGCACCAAAATTGCCAATGTTAATGGCAAGGTAGAGTACAATGTAGGCGAAGATGGTGGCGCAGAGCTTAACCCTCAAGCCAGTGTATCTATGAACTATTGGGGTTTTCACCCTTCCATATTTGAGCATATTGAAAATGGCTTACACGCTTTCATGAAAGCACATTCACAAGACCCTAAAGCAGAATATTACATTCCAAATATAGTAACGGATTTAATCAATAATAGGACAATGGCAGTACGGGTAATCCCTACAACCGATACTTGGTTTGGCGTTACCTACAAAGAAGATAAGCCTATGGCAGTTGCTGCCATTGCCGAACAAATCGAAAAGGGCGTTTACCCAACGCCTTTGTGGGGGTAACGGTCTTGTATATGAAAAGTAGCGGATTTTATGCACTAACTTTTCAGTTAAACACAGACCTTTTTTATAATTACTTTGTTTCGTTTTAGCGATTAAACCGCTATTACTTATAGCCATTGTTGGCGTTAGTTTTTATTCAGGATAATATTCATTTGCGTATATATATTGGTGGTATCCCTGTCCTAAATGGTCCCCTAATATATTGAAATAACATTCTTCTCCTGATCCAAAGGGCAAAATAACTAAAGGTTCTTGCAAACTTACTTTTTTGAGAATCCATCCTTTAGGTAAAATAACGTCTAAATTAGGCTCTCCTGATTCAGTAGCGTGCATTACATAGTAATTTCCTTTATTATCAGTTAGCTGATATATTTCATTCTCAAAACGTAGTATTTGACATTTTTTAATAGTCTTTACAACCAAAGAACCTTCTTCTGGTTTCAATATATCTGTTTTTGATGGTATGAAATCAACAGCCAAAGGTTGAGCTAATTCAATCCAGGAATGGCCTTTGTATTCTCTCTCATTTAGACAGTCTGTTCGGTTACAATTTGAATTCGCATTGGGAGAGCGAATAAGTGCTGTTTTATTGATTAATATATGTCTGTCAATATTTTTATTCCAGGGAAAACCAACTTTTAATCCTTCCCATTCGTGGAGTGGTAATGGATTTGACCCTCCACTAATTATGACTATTTTCTCTTTTACATTTATGAGTTCTTTAGCAAGTCCAACTTCTCTCCATTCAATATTTTTAGGAACTTGAAAAGCTGGTCGTGTCGAATATTTTATTCCTGCTTCTTTAGTTGTTGGAAAACTGCACGAGTTTAGTAGAAATCCTAATAGTACTATTTCATAAAGATTCTTGTGCATTTTTTGTGTTTTCTTTTTTTAATTACCGCCAACATTTGGATTTACGCATTGCGTAAATCCAACCCTTATAAGCGTAGTAAATCCATTATTGATAGGGAGTTATTATTGACACAAGGGTCAAAACATCTGTAAATACAAGTTTGTAATAAAGTAAATGGAAATAGATAAAAGAGTAAAAAGTTCATTGGTCCGTTGTGATACAAATTTATAAAATTCTAATCACTTTTAGCTTCTACCCAGTCGCCATAGCTTTTGATGAGGTCAATTAGAGCATCTACGGCTTGCTCCTCAGGGATATTTCGTTGCACGACTTCTTTCTCTTTGTAAAGTGTGATTTTTCCAACACCAGTCCCTACATAGCCGTAGTCGGCATCTGCCATTTCACCAGGGCCATTGACTATACAACCCATTATACCAATTTTCACACCTTTTAGGTGGTTGGTTTTAGCACGAATTTTGGCTGTTGTTTCTTGCAAATCAAAGAGTGTGCGTCCACAAGAAGGACAAGAGATGTATTCGGTTTTGGAGATACGTGTTCGCGTGGCTTGTAGTATGCCAAAAGCCGTTTGATTAACGGTTTGATCTGAGCCACAATTTTCAGCAGCAATGAATACGCCATCGCCCAAACCATCTAGTAATAAAGCCCCCATATCGGTTGCAGCATGCAGTTGCAGTTCTTCCTCTTTGAGGTTGCCATAAGCACGACCGATAATAACTGGGACAGTGCATTTTTGGTTGATGAGCTCAACGAATAAACGCCTTTGTTCTGCCATGCCATGAGCGTTCCAGCTATCTATTAGCAAAACGGCAGTAGGGTCGCTTTTAAGCCTGTCGATAAGTTCAGTGCTGAGGTCAGGTAGGCAGGCGTAAACGATGTTTAGATGTTTAGAAAGAGTGGGGTTTTCTAAATACTGTTTATGAGTTAGAAAAGGATAAACTCTGTCTTCATTTTGATGCTTTAGCCAAGTGTCGTAATGGTAAACGATGCCTAATGTTCCTGGAATGTTGAAGTCAATTTCTTCATCGCCCAAAAAGACATAATCGGATGCCATATCGCCAATATTCCATTTGTCTGTCGGAACAGAATAGCGGTAGCCTAAGGCAAAAAAGGAAGCTGGACTTAGTTTTTTCTTGAGTGAAAAATCAGCCATAACAATAGGCACTTGCTTTTCGCCGATGTTTAAGACTTTATTGCTTTCTCTTCGGATGTAGTTGTAGCTATCAATAGGGTAATCCGAAATGCTGCTTATGTTTTGATGTTTTTTTCTAGTGTCGTAACGCCTGACTAATTCTCTTGCTACTGGAATTTCAAATTCGGGTTCTTCCGTCAGTGATACACGAACGGTATCGCCAATACCATCTTCCAATAGAGTGCCAATACCCACAGCGGATTTAATACGTCCATCTTCACCCTCACCGGCTTCTGTTACGCCCAAATGTAAGGGGTAATTCATATTTTCCTCCTTCATCTTTACAATCAAAAGGCGATAGGCTTGCACCATCACTTGGGTGTTACTTGCCTTCATGGAAAGGATGATGTTGTGGTAGTCTTCTTCTTGACAAATGCGTAAAAACTCCAAAGCCGACTCTACCATTCCTAGCGGAGTATCGCCATAACGCCCTAAAATTCTGTCGGAAAGAGAGCCGTGATTAGTACCTATTCGCATAGCAGTACCTTCTTCCTTACAAATTCTGACTAATGGAATGAAACGTTCTTTTATACGTTGTAGCTCTTGCTGATAGGTTTCATCGGTGTATTCTAATTCCTCGAACTTTTTCTTATCGGCATAGTTGCCAGGGTTTACCCTTACCTTTTCGACTATTCGAGCTGCTATTTCGGCAGCATTTGGGGTGAAATGTATGTCGGCAACCAAAGGCGTATCATAGCCTCTAGCTCTTAATTCATCTTTTATATTTTGAAGATTTTCGGCATCTTTTTTGGAAGGAGCAGTGATTCTCACAATCTCGCAACCTGCTTCTATCATGCGTATGCTTTGCTCCACCGTAGCCTGAGTGTCCATAGTATCCGTTGTGGTCATGGACTGTATGCGTATGGGATTGTCACCTCCAACACCCACATTTCCTACCATCACTTCTCTTGTTCTTGAGCGGCTGTATTTTGTTAAGCTATTACAATAAGAGGGTTTCATCATCAGCGTAAAAATATAAAAACACCGTTAAAATAAGTTTAACTTATCTTAAAATTAATGTCTACTATCGATTTAAGATAATTTTCTGAGTGTTAATGATATCTCCAGTCTGCACTTTAACAACGTATATACCATCTGAAAGCGAGCCTAAATGAAGGGTTTTCAATTGGGTGTTTTCTTCCCATTTTTCTTCAATTATTTTTTGCCCATTTACAGAATAGACTTCAATAGTTGATGGTATTTTTGTTGAACTATCCTTTTGAATAAATACTTTTCCATCACTTACAGAAGGATAGATGTCAAAGTTAATCATAGTGTGATTGTCTACAGATACACCATTCGTTACTCTAAAGGAATGAACTATAGCCGAGCCAAAGTCTTTGTTGAAAGAGCGAAATACTGAAATGGTATCGTAGTACATAAAGTTGATAAAGCCACTTCCGTCTGGCTGACCAACATTATCCCAATACCAAAAGTCTAGTCCATCTCCGCCAGTATCATCTATTCTAAAGGTGTAGCAGCCATTCCCTAGCGTTACGGTATCGTTGTACAAGGTGTTGTTGGCACAGTTGTCACGCGAATACACGACTTCATTGTTGCTGTTTTTTATAGTCCAAGAACTTTGACTTCCGTAGTTATTGGTTTTTAATCGTACTAAGAACGAAGGCTTGTAAATAGGTAAGTCTTCAAATTCAGATTCCATAGTATCATTGTCGCTATGCGTATCCGTTGAGCCATTAGGGTTTGATAGAGTAACAACGAATTTAGTTTCATTTCCATCATGAATCATTGGGTCGAGTGTTACTTCTTCCTCTTCCATAAATTTAAGGTTGCCTGTCCATTCGTAAGTTTGCATAGTGCCGCCTTTTACACCGTATTGAATATCTACTGAAGTCAGAATATCTTTTCCTGAGTTTCTGATTTTGATGATAGGACTAGAACAGATAGGATTGAACCTTGAATATACATCCTTCTTAGATGGGGCTAAAATATCAGTGATTTCAGCATCTAAGGTAAAGTTTGGCTCTGTGTACTGAAAGAGGTGTACAGCACAGGAGTAAGAGGCATCTCCGTTGGGGTTATAATTGCTAAAATTAATATCAATAGCAACGGAATCTAGTGACATGCCAACATAAGGGGTTATTTCGTGGTTGTAAATCGGCACTGCTTCACCAGGACACCAGTTGGCACGGTCAAAAATCCATGTTCCTCCTTGAGGCCAAATGGCATTAAATCCGCAATCGTCTTTCCAAATGGTATTGCCACCAACTACACTTCCATTTACTTTAGCGGTATAGCTAACGCCCGGTGTAAACTCTCCTGCTTGTCCATGACCTGATGGCACGAATTGTAATTTGTATTCTTGAGCTGAGGGTAGTAGAGCAACTTTAGTTTCTGGCATCTGCGTTGTCTCAAAACTATTGGAGTTGGAATAGCCGTAGCCTGAAGCTCCATTTTTATATACATTGCTAAGCTTCAGTGGTGTTCTTGGAGGAGTTCCTTCGATAAATTCAAAGTCCAATTTCACACTGAAACCACTGCTCCATCCGGCATAAAAAGCATCAATTTCAACAGAGTCTTTTAGTAAATGCTGAAAGTCTGTGACATCGTAGGTAAAAATGTGTTTCCAGTTTTCGCCATAACCATTAGTCCCATAACTTCCGTTGGCAGGGTTCATATAAGTACCGTAAGGGGTGATGGCTCTACCCAATTCAAAATCTTCAATTACTTCGAAGACATTATAGGTTACGGTGTTGCTTAGGTAAAGCGTTGTGTCAGCAACAACAAGTGTTGAGTCGGTGATTACGCCTAAGCTATCAAAAGTTGGATTGTAATAATCTGCCGCAAAAACATATTGCGTATCTGTCACTATAAAAGGATCGTCTTGGTCTGCAAATAGAAGCAAAACCATAGTGTCGTTAGCAACAGGAGTTGTTCCATTTACGCTATCCCAACTGTTAGTGAAGGTTGGTGAATAGCTAAAAGTCGCTGTATCTACAATCTCATTGTTTAATTTGAATGAAGGTGCCAAAACTATATTTGAATCCAATACGCCTGTGCGGTTTCTCATAAGAATATGCACGTCATAGTCCCATCCGCTACAGCCAGTAGAGGCACAGCCCATTGTGAAGTGCATAAGTACTTTTCTATACGATTCATCTCCACTAGGAAATTCCCCCCAGTCTTTATAATGACCGTACCAAGTCATATCGGTATTGTCGTGAACTTGTACATATGTAGTGTCGCCATTTTCAGCAGTAGCTATTAGGCTGGATAGACATAAAAGGAATAATAATCGTATCATAATAATGCTCATTTTGAGTGTGCATCAAATATAATAAGAAATGAGAAAAAAGTTAGCTGAAATTTTGGTAATCGATGAGCTTCTTATAAGCACCATTTTTTAGAGTCAGTTCCTCATGTGTGCCTTGCTCTAGAATTTCTCCTTTTTTAATCAGTATGATATTATCGGCATTTTGAATTGTAGACAAGCGGTGAGCAATGACTAATGAAGTGCGTGTTTTCATGAGTTTACCAAGAGCATCTTGCACTAGTTTTTCAGATTCGGTATCCAATGATGAGGTGGCTTCATCTAAAATCAAAATAGGCGGATTCTTATAGATGGCACGTGCTATGCTTATGCGTTGCTTTTGTCCACCAGATAGCTTTGCTCCATTTTCACCCACATTACTGTCATAACCTTTTGGCATTTCCATTATAAACTCATGGGCATTGGCAGCTTTGGCTGCGGCAATCACTACTTCTTTATCGGCATTTTCATTACCAAGGGTGATGTTGTTAAAGACACTGTCGTTGAATAGGATGGAGTCTTGTGATACGATGCCCATTAGTCCTCTCAAGTCGGTCAGTTTGTAGTCTTTTATGTTGATGTTGTCGATTAATATTTCGCCTTCTTCAATATCGTAAAAACGAGAGAGCAAATCTGCAATGGTAGATTTTCCACTGCCTGATTCACCCACAAGGGCGACGCTTTTCCCTTTTTGTATTTCAAGACTTAAATCTTTTAGAACAGCTTGAGTATCATACTGAAAGGATACATTTTTGAACGCTATGCTCGACTCAAAATTGCTTTTTCCTTTGGGGTGTTCAGGTTCTTTTATAGGGTTGTCTGTTTCTAAGATGCTTAGTACTCTTTCAGCAGATGCACTTCCTTTTTGGAGGTAATAAAAGGCAGTAGTAAAGGACTTAGCAGGAGGAATGATTTGTGAAAATATAGCAATATAACCGATGAAAGCTTCTGGCGATAATGCATTTTCAGCACCTAGTACCAGTTGCCCGCCAAACCACATAACACAGACTAAAACGATGGTGCTCAAAAACTCACTCATTGGAGATGATAAATCTTTTTTACGCAGTAGCTTAGTCATTATGTGGCGATAATCGTCGCTGTTTTCTTCAAATTTTTCTTGAATTTTTTCTTCAGCATGAAAGCCTTTTATGATGCGTAGTCCTCTTATATTTTCCTCGATATTAGAAAGGAGTTCACCCATTTTGTTCTGCCCTCTACCTGATGATTTTTTGAGGCTTTTTCCAATGCGTGCAATTAAAAATCCTGCAATAGGAAATAATACGATTACGAAAATCGTGAGCTGTGGACTGATGACAATTAGAGTGGCTAAGAAGATGATAATATTTAAAGGGTCTTTGAATATCATTTCCAACGAACTCATTATTGACCATTCAATTTCCACTAAATCAGTAGTCATTCGGGCAATAATATCACCTTTTCTTTTTTCAGTATAAAAGCCAAGTGGTAAGGACAAGACCTTTCTGTGAAGGTCATTACGCATATCCCTTACCACACCATTTCTTATGGGAGTAAGAAAGTAAAGGGCTAAATACCTAAACAAATTTCTGAACATAAACATCACTAACACCAATACGCAGATGAATAATAAGGCGTCGATTTGTCCTCTTGTTTCTATAATTTGTGTGATTTGAAAATAGAAGTTCTCGGTGATTGATGATGCACTGAAACTCAATTCAGGTGCTTCATATACTTTTTCTTGTGTGCCAAATAGTAAGCCTAAAAACGGAATTATCATCGTAATGGATACCAATGAAAAGATAACCGTTAGGATATTAAAGACGATATTTAATACGGCATAAACCCAGTAAGGCTTGGCAAATCGTAAGACTTTAAAAAAATCTTTCATTATGCAAATGTATTAAAATGCTCTTTTAAGGTTCTAAAAATTTATCTTTGTTGTATGGAAAGTACAAGACAGAAGAAGGTTTCGAGACAGTTGCTTAAAGATTTATCTGAAATTTTGCAATTGCATGGAAGGGATTTGATTGGCACTTCTTTTGTGTCAGTTACAGTAGTGCGTGTATCGCCAGATTTGTCCATCGCTAGAGTATATATCAGTGTATTTGGCACTGATGATAAGGATGCTTTGCTTGAAAGAATGAACAAGCAAGGGTATGCTATTCGTAAAAAATTAGGGCAGCGTATTCGCAATCAAATGCGTAAAGTTCCAGAACTCAAATTCTTTTTAGACGATTCGGTTGACTACTCTCAGCAGATTGAAGATTTACTAAAAGAATAGAATTGAGAGTAGCCTTTTACATAGCTAAGCGGTATTTGTTTGCCAAAAAATCTAAAAACGTAGTTCATTTTGTAAGTTTAGCATCGATGATTGGCGTGGCGGTTGGTACAGCAGCTTTGGTATTGGTTTTGTCAGTCTTCAATGGTTTTGAGCAACTTATTTTATCGCTTTATAACTCCTTTGATCCACCCATAAAAGTATCTGTTTTAGAAGGTAAAGTATCTGATTTTGAAGAGGCTAAGGCTTACCTTAATGAACATAATATTCTCTATTCTGAGGTCTTGGAAGAAAAAGTATTACTTCGCTATCAAGAAAAGGAATACATCGCCACCCTCAAGGGTGTTGACGATAATTTTAAACTAATTAACTCCGTTGATAGTATGCTCATTGCTGGCGAATACATGGATGTTTATGAGTCAAAGAATACAGCCATAGTAGGTCAAGGGGTGGCTTACTACCTGTCTATGCGTATCGGAAATGCGTTTGATCAACTACAAGTGTATGTTCCAGACAGAGAAAAAAACAACCTTTTACGTCCTGAAGAATCTTTCATTCAAAAGAGTATTGTACCCGTAGGGGTGTTTAATATTCAAGCCGATTTTGATGCTGAATACGTTATCGCTCCAATATCTTTTATCAGAGAAATATTAAATAGAGAAGGTCAGTCTTCTTCTCTTGAAATAAGATGCAGCGATTCGGAAATAGAAAGTGTTCAAGCCGACTTACAAGAGGTGCTGGGAAGTCAGTTTACGGTGAAAAGCCGATTTGAGCAACACGCTTTCCTTTACAAAATATTGAGTTCTGAAAAGTTAGCGGTTTTCCTCATATTAACCTTTATCTTAATCATTGCAACCTTTAATATTATTGGCTCACTAACGATGTTATTGATTGAAAAGAAGAAGGATATAGAATTGCTTTCTAATCTTGGAGCTAGTCGGTTATTAATAAAAAAAATATTCTTCTATGAAGGGCTTTTGACTACGGTTTTGGGAGCTATTATTGGTTTAGTATTCGGTTTAGCGATAGCCTATGTACAAATCTATTTTGGAGTAGTCAAAATGGGTAATGGGTCTTTTGTTGTGGATAGTTACCCAGTGGTTGTAGAAGCTATTGATGTTTTACTAGTCCTCGTAGTGGTTATGGGAATAGGGAGCATAGCAAGTGTTATTCCGTCGAGGCAATTGAGCAAACAGCTGCTTTAATCTTCTAAAGTTTTAGAGGAGTCTGCCAACAAATTATTGAGCTCTCTGAATTCTTCTTTCGTCATTTCCCTGTATTTTCCGTTGGGTAAGTCCAAATGAATATTCATTATTCGCACTCGTTTGAGTTGCTGTACGTGGTAGCCGAGGTATTCGCACATTCGGCGTATTTGTCGGTTTAGCCCTTGGGTAAGAATAATTTTGAAACGTACTCTACTGAGTTGTTCTACTTTACATGGTCGTGTGACGGTATCCAATATTGGTACGCCCTGACTCATCTTTTTAATAAAGTCGTTGTCGATGGGTTTGTTGACTTGAACGATGTATTCTTTCTCGTGGTTATTTCTTGCTCTCAGTATTTTATTGACGATATCGCCATCATTGGTCATTAAGATAAGTCCCTCACTGGCTTTGTCAAGTCTTCCGATGGGGAAGATGCGTTTTGGATAGTTTAGAAAATCAATAATATTGTCTTTTTCTACTCGAGTGTCCGTAGTGCACACAATTCCTCTTGGCTTATTTAACACGAGGTAAACGGCTTTTTCATCCTTTTTGACAACGCTTTTACCGTCTACTTTTACGACATCGCCCTCTACAATTTTAGTGCCCATAAGTGGCACCTCACCATTAATAGTAACTCTACCATCTTCAATGAGCTTGTCGGCAGCTCTTCGTGAGCAATAGCCTGCCTCGCTGAGGTATTTATTTATTCTGGTTTCTTTCATTAAACAAATTGGTACTCGCTAAATTTCATTTTTATTTCATTAAGAATATCAAAAAGCTCTTCAGGTTCTTGAGCCGTAACTAATCGCATTCTGTATTCTTTGAAGTTTGGGATGTGTTTGAAATAATTGGTGTAGTGTCGTCGCGTTTCTACTACGCCAAGAATAGGTCCTTTCCATTTTAATGAAAATTCCAAATGCTCTTTACACGTTTTTATTTTGTCCAACATCGTTGGCTTTTCTAGATGTTTGCCTGTCTTTAAATAGTGTTTTATTTCATTAAATATCCATGGGTAGCCAATGGCTGCACGGCCAATCATTATGCCATCAATGCCGTATTTGTCTCGTTTTAGTTTAGCTGCTTCTGGACTGTCAACGTCACCATTTCCAAAGACTGGAATATTCATGCGTGAGTTGTTCTTCACATCGGCAATCAAACTCCAATCGGCTTCCCCTTTATACATTTGTTTTCGCGTTCGTCCGTGTATGGCTATGGCTTTTATGCCAACATCTTGCAGGCGTTCGGCAACTTCAACTATATGCTTACTGTTATCGTCCCAACCGAGTCTTGTTTTTACAGTTACTGGTAGGTGGGTAGAATTGACAATCTCTTTAGTCATAGATACCATTTTAGGAATATCTTGCAAAATTCCTGCACCAGCACCTTTACAAGTTACTTTCTTTACAGGACAACCGTAGTTGATATCAATAAAGTCAGGATTTACCTTCTCGCATATTCGAGTGGTTTGCTTCATAGACTCAATATCGTGTCCGAAAATTTGAATAGCCAATGGGCGTTCGTAGTCGAAGAAGTCTAATTTTTGCGTACTCTTTACGGCATCTCTAATGAGTCCTTCCGAAGAGATGAATTCGGTATACATTACGTCAGCACCATTTTTTTTACACAACGCTCGGAAGGGAGGGTCGCTTACGTCTTCCATTGGAGCTAACAGCAGCGGAAATTCTCCTAAATCGATATTACCTATCTTTACACTCATCTTTTGCAAAACTAATTAAATATTATCTTCTATGAAGCTGAAAGGGATTTATCAATCATATTCTTTATCCAAGCATTTTTTTCTATTATTCCTTCTCATCTTTGTTTGTTTTTTTGCGGCGAACCTCATTGGGATGTCAGGCTCACTACTATTTGGAGCCTCTTCATTGACTGATTTGCAAAATGAAAATACCATTTTTTCATTGAAGTTTTTACAGGCTTGGAGTTCGGTGGGAATATTTATTGTGCCTCCTTTTCTTTTTGCATACTTAAGTGGCAATTCACTATCTTTTAAATCTGTTAGCCGACAACAGTTGATGCTTACCGCTGTGATTATGTTTTTTGCCATGCCTTTAATTAATGGTTTATCCCTTTGGAATGAGCAGTTGCATTTACCTGGCTTTTTAGAGTCGGTAGAGGCTTGGATGAGAGCGGCTGAGGCTAAAGCGATGGCGATTACTGAAGCTTTTTTAGCGGTTAACACTCCCCTTGGTTTAGCGGTTAATATTCTCATTATTGCCATTATACCTGCTTTGGGTGAAGAATTACTTTTCAGAGGAGTTATTCAAAAAGAGTTATCAAAATGGAGTGGTAAAGTTCATTTGAGTATTTGGATAACGGCATTTCTCTTTAGTGCTATTCACTTACAGTTTTTAGGCTTTTTTCCTCGTTTTTTAATTGGTGGTCTTTTGGGCTATATGTTTTATTGGAGCGGTTCCATTTGGCTTCCAATCCTAGCTCATTTTGTGAATAATGCGGTGGCGGTTATCCTATATTATATGGTTGCAAAGGGAAGGCTAGCAGCAGATGTTGAAACCATAGGAGTTAATGAGGGGCAAACGTCTATGCTATTGATTTCCTTTCTTTCTGTGGGTTTATTGTTGTATTTGCTTAGAGAAATTTCTCTCAAAAAGGCATAAAAAAAGCCCTCCAAAGAGGGCTTAAATTATTTCTTGAAAATCTTATTGTACCGCTTTTCTCGTAGAGTAATTTATCTTGAGGGCGTTAGCCTTACGGAGTTCTTGTTTTACGTCCGTTACGATTCCCATTTTAGTGTCTTTATCTACTTTGATAGAAGTTGTCATGAAAGGCACCTCTTTTTCATCTCTTGCAGCACGTTCTGCTGTGATGTATTGAGGGATGTCATCCACAGTAGCAAAAGCATCGTTCAACTGAATACGGGCTTTAGTACCGTAAGTTGTTTGCATTCGCTCAACAGGACTACCTATGTAAATGTAGCTTACTAAAGATTTTTTCTCTAATTTTTGGATTTCACTGGCTTGCGGAAGACTTTGTTTTACCATGATGGTCGTCTCACGCATTACAGTTGTTACCATGAAGAAAAATAACAGCATAAAAACAATATCAGGTAAGGATGCTGTTGAGATACCCGGAGTATCTTTGTTGTTATCTTTTTTAAACTTAGACATAATTATTTTCCTATGTTTTTAGGTTCTGCTTCAGAAATCTTTTGAGGATATTCTTTTCTAACTTCCTTTTGTTGACGCTTCGATAAATCGCTGTACATCAAACCAAATTTTTTCATTGAACTGGCATCTCTTAATTCACGATAAGCTGCGGCCAATTCATTCTGCACCTGTATGTAGGTTTCGTATGAAGTACCTCTATCATTTTGCAATGATATAATGGCTTTTTGTGGATTGTCTGATGATTCGGGGTCTCTGCCGTTATTGTTAATAAAGGTTTTAGCCCCAGCTCTAAGCTGAGAAATATCTAGGAATTCATTTTCAACCAGCAACTGATTATTGGAGTTGATAAGAACCACATAGATGTTCTTGGCTTTAATTTGAGAGTCGTCTTGTTCAATTTCTTCTTCAGGCATTGGAGGTAGTTTACGAGCCAATCCCGTATCTACGTCCATGGTAGTGGTTACCAAAAAGAAGATAAGAAGTAAGAAAGCAATATCGGCCATAGAGCCTGCATTGATTTCCGATGCGCCTTTTGCTCTTCTTGCCATAGTTCTACTTTTTAAATAGTTTTCCTAGTTCAGCATAAAGAACTGCAACAATAGCTCCAATAGAAAGAATGTAAAAGGTAATTAAACCCATTCCCACTCTTTTGGTAGAGCCTTCAGTCATTCCAAACTTTTCAGAACCAGGGAAGTTCATAATATCTCCTGATGCGATAATGTATGAGACGATGCAAATAAGCACCAATCCACCCACTCCCATCAGCGCGTTTTTGCCTTTAGACGGATTCTTTGCCATGAACATAAGCGGATAAACGATGGCTGCAAGAGCAGCAACGGCTATCATTATATAGGTAAGAATCAATCCAGCGTTGATTAGAAAATCTGACATGCTTTATTTGATTTTATTTTTTACTAAAATGTCTACGAAAGAAATAGATGAATCTTCCATAGTGTTTACGATGCTGTCAATTTTAGCAACGATGTAGTTGTAAAAGATTTGAAGTATCATCGCTACGATAAGACCGAATACCGTTGTTAAAAGTGCTACTTTAATACCTCCAGCAACTAAAGATGGAGAAATATCACCTGCCGCTTCAATAGCATCAAAGGCACCAATCATACCAATTACAGTACCCATGAAACCAAGCATAGGTGCTAGGGCAATGAATAATGAAATCCAAGAAAGACCTCTTTCCAATAATCCCATTTGTACACTTCCGTATGCTACTACTGATTTCTCAACAACATCAATACCTTCACCTGAACGGTCTAAACCTTGGTAGAAGATACTCGCTACAGGACCAGCAGTGTTTCTGCACACCTCTTTAGCGCCTTCAACGTTTCCTGAAGATAATGCACCTTCAATGTCGTTTAGTAATTCGTCAGCGTTAGTAGTCGCTTTATTTAGGTAGATAATACGCTCAATACATAGTGCTAATCCTAAGATAAGACACAATAGAACGATACCCATAAATGATGGGCCACCTTCAATAAATTTTTGTTTTATAACTTGGTGAAAAGAAGGGTTTTCAGTGACTTCAGCGCTAGCTTTTTCAGTCGTTGTTTCTACAACTTCTTCTTCAACAGTTTGTGTTTCTTCAACTTGGGCAGTTGTGTCAACTTCATCTTGGGTAATAGCATATGAAACCTGACTTGTGCCTATTGAAAGGGAAATAGTCAGCATAAAAAGTGCTAAGAGATTTTTCATTTTGATATTGTTTTAATTTGATTTAAAATTTTAAGTATCGCAAATCTACATAAATAATTTAAAATACTGGTAGTCAATTTTTTCTCTAATATTACGTTTCCAAATGGTCTTTATTGTGCTGTTAGTAATAACTCTTGAACATGGGTTCTGATCACTAAACAAAAAAACAGAAACCACTCCAAAGAGTAATTTCTGTTTTTGCGGAAAGGAAGGGATTCGAACCCCCGATACATTGCTGTATACACGCTTTCCAAGCGTGCGCCTTAAGCCACTCGGCCACCTTTCCAATAGGGTTGGCAAATCTACTAAATGAAATCTAATTGGTGAGTTCTCCTCTCAATGAAATTTGCAAAAGCGCCTTAATTTTTTCATCGGAATAACCTTCGCCGATTAAATACATGAGTTTGGTTAGTGCTGCTTCCGTAGTCATATCCTTACCACTTATCACACCTAACTCTTCTAGTTTTGAGCTGGTTTCGTAAAGCCCTTGGCTAACACTTCCCGACAAACATTGACTGACATTCAAAATAATTTTGCTGTCTTCTATGGCTTCTTTCAAGGCGTTAATAAACCAGTCCGAAGTAGTGGCATTACCTGAGCCAAAAGTTTCAAGAACAATGGCTTTGTAAGGTAATCGTAATGTGCTTTCAATAAAACTCTTACTCATATTAGGGAATAATTTTAACACCATAACGTCATTGGACAGTGAGGTATGCACTGTAAATTCCTTATCGGTATGGTCGTAGCTTATAGGGTTGTATTTTATTTGCAAACCAGCCTCGGCAAGAGGTATGAAGTTGGGGCTTTTGAAGGCTTCAAAGTGTTCGGCATTTATTTTAATACTTCTATTTCCCCTTAGTAGTCGGTATTCAAAGTAAACGCAAACTTCAGGCACTGTTCCTTCTGCTGCAATTTCAATGGATGAGATAATATTTTCTTTGGCATCTGTTCGTCTTACACCTATGGGCAGTTGTGCTCCTGTTAGTACCACAGGTTTTTGTAGGTTTTCTAACATAAAGCTAAGTATAGAGGCGGTATACGCCATAGTATCAGAGCCATGAAGAATTACAAAACCATCGTAAGAAGTGTATTCTGTTTGTATAATTTTAGCCAGTTGCACCCATACTTCTTGGCTCATGTTTGAGGAGTCAATAGGGGTGTCAATGCTAGTGGTATGTATGTTGATATCAAAGCTATTGAGTTCAGGAATTTGACTTTTAAGTTTTTCTAAATCAAAGGCTTTGAGCCCGCCATCGCCAGACTTGTACATCCCAATTGTTCCGCCAGTATATATAAGTAGTACAGATTTTAAATGTGTCATAATTTAAATAATGTATTAGCATTGTGAGTCGTCTGTTTGGCAACGTCTTCTATATCAATCTCGTAAATATCCGCTAGTTTTTGTGCCATTAAGGGTAAAAATGAACTTTCATTACGCTTGCCTCTATGTGGTGTAGGAGCGAGGTAGGGGCTGTCAGTTTCCAAAATGAGATGTTCTAAAGAAAGTTCTTTTAGGGTCTTGTCCAATCCGCTATTTTTGAAGGTAGCAACTCCTCCAACACCCAGCATAAAGCCTAGCTCTATGGCTTTTCTGCCTTGTTCGACAGTGCCAGTAAAGCAGTGAAAAACGCCTCTTAGCTTGTCGTCATTCACCTCTTCAATAACTTCAAATACCTCATCAAAACTTTCTCGGATGTGAATGGCTACCGGCAAATTGTATTCCTTTCCCCAAATGAGTTGTTGACGAAACGCCTCTTTTTGAATGTCCAAAGTGCTTTTGTCCCAATACAAATCGATGCCTATTTCGCCCACCGCTACATACTTTCCTTTGTCTAAATGAGCTTTCAAGATTTCCAATTCCTCCAAATAGTTTTCCTTTACATCACAAGGGTGAAGACCCATCATAGGAAAGCAATGTGAAGGAAAATCTGCACATAGTTTATGCATAGCATCAATGGTTTCGCTACTAATGTTGGGGAGCAACATTTTGCTCACGCCTTTGTCAATGGCATTTTGAACAACCTGATGCCTGTCGTCATCAAATTGGCTGCTAAACAAATGGGTATGCGTATCAATCAGATTCATAGGGGCAAAATTAGGATAATTTATTTAGCTTTGAACGATGTCTACACCAATGAAAATATTAGTGATTCGCCTGAGTTCTATTGGCGATATTGTATTGACATCTCCTGTGGTTAGAGTACTGAAAAAGCAGCTTAATGCTGAGGTTCACTTCCTTACAAAAAAGACATTTGCAAAATGGCTATCACACAATCCATACATTGACACCATTCACCATTATGAAGATGGAGTACAGCCTTTGCAGACTGAAGGCTATGATTTTGTAGTGGATTTGCACCATAACTTACGCAGCCTAAAAATAAAACGTGCCTTAAAACTTCCTTCCAAAAGCGTTAATAAACTGAACATAAGAAAGTTTTTACTGACGACTTTTAAGATTAACCTCATGCCGCACATTCACATGGTTGATAGAAACATTGCCACCGTGGAGCATTTAGGCGTAAAAAACGACATGGAGGGCTTAGATTTTTTTATTCCTGAGACAGAATTTTTACCAAAGGCTTTTCAGATAAAAGAGCCTTTCGTTGCAGTAGTTATTGGTGGGCAACATTCCACCAAAATATTGCCAACCTTCAAACTCATTGAGTTGTGTAAGCAGCTAAACCGAAAGTTTGTCCTGGTGGGTGGTCCTGAAGATGCTGAACGTGGTCGAGAAATTATAAGCCAAACACAAAATGGCTTGAATGCTTGTGGTGAATTGTCGCTTACCCAATCTGCTTTATTAGTAAAAGGGGCGGATTTTGTTGTGTCACACGACACAGGCATGATGCATATTTCAGCAGCATTAAAGAAAAAGATATATTCTGTTTGGGGTAATACGGCTCCACCTTTTGGCATGGTGCCATATCTACCAGACCCAGACTCAGTAATCGTAGAAAATAAAGCATTAGGCTGTCGCCCTTGCTCAAAAATTGGGTATGCCAAATGCCCAAGAGGACATTTTAGATGCATGACGGAAATAGATTTATCGCCTATTAAGTAAATAAGGCTTTCAGCTCAGAAGCATCTTCTGGCTTCATTCTTCCTGATAAAATAAGACTTAATTGTCGCCTGCGTAATGCTCCTTCAAAACGGTCTTTTTCCAAATCAGATTCTGGAGTAATTGAAGGTACTGCAATGGGGTTTCCTAATTGATCAACCGCTACAAAAGTATAAATGGCTTCATTACATTTTTGACGCCCTTTGGTGGCTTGATTTTCCATCCATACATCTACAAATACTTCCATAGAAGATTTGAAAGCTCTAGAGACTTTAGCTTCTAAAGTTACAATGCTTCCTCTCGGTATTGGCTTTTCAAAAGAGACGTTGTTTACTGAGGCAGTAACTACGATTCTCCCACAGTGACGATGTGCAGAAATAGCGGCTGCTATATCCATCCAATGGAGAAGTCGCCCTCCCATTAGGTTATCTAAATTGTTTGTGTCGTTTGGTAGAACCATCTCCGTAAGAGTGGCTAAACTTTGTAAAGGTTTTTTAGAAGACATTTTTTAGTGTGTTGATAGAAGCCAAGCACTTGGATTGGTCTTCTTGATTTGACGTAAAGCCAGAATAGCATCGGATGAATTTACGAAGCCATTATAAGAGACTCTATAAAGTCCCGATTTACTTTTGCCTACAATTTTTGAACTTGTAAAGTTTGATTTCTGAAGTTTAGAAATCATTTTGTTGGCGTTTCTTTCAGATGAAAAAGCCCCTGCAACAATAAAGTGTTTTGGCACTTCATTTTCAACAACAGTGGTCATATTATTCTTTGCTTCATAAAAAGATAATACAGCCTCTTCAATATTGTTGGTTGGACTTTCTACGTCAAATGAAGATAAATGAGTAGTTGCAGTTTCTACTGCTTCCACAACTGTTGAGCTTGAAGACGACCCAAATGGGGAAAGATTAGCATAGACAGAATGTATTTTGTCTTTGTTAGAAATCCCTAAAGCACTTACCATAAGAAGTGGAATGAGTACTGCTGCTGCTTTAAGCCAAGGCTTTTTGTTGCTTGGCAAATGAGCTTTATCAATATGCTTGATTTTTTCTTCAAAACGTTCTTGAACAGAAGTACGCTGAATGGCTGGGTACTGAATGGTAGTAAAGCCATAGCTATCAAGCAAGTGGTTTCTTGAGTTTGATTGAACAAACAACACTTTTTCGTCAGAAGTTAGCAATAATGTACCGACTTCATCAATGAATACTTTTTTGTGTAGCGATAAAGATTCATTTAAATTGAGAACGTATTTGTCCAGTTCTTTTTTCGCTTGTTTGAAGGTAAGACCTTCACCAACTGCAATTTCATTGACAAGTAATCCGTCGTTATTTTTAAGACTCCTATTGAAAACAATAGACTTCTTTGGCGCAAACATATGATTAGTTCTACTATCGATAAAAGCGGATTCGTAGTTAGCTACAAAGCCACCAAAATCTGGAATAATCACACAATTATGTTCGCAAAGTAAATCGGATATATGCTTGTTAATGTTTGTTCTCATCGTTTTGCTAAAATATTATTTTCGATAAGCCTACCCAAATCTTTCAATAATTTTTTTCAAATCATCTTTAGTGTCTACTGAATAGGTGTCGTAAGGTGTTATTTTAATCTTGATGTTGTAGTCGTTTTCTAGCCATCGCCATTGCTCCAATTTTAGCTCTAATTCTTTTACTGAGGGCTTCAGTTGTGCTATTTCCTTCAATATTTCAGGACGAAAAGCATACAGTCCAATGTGTTTATAAAAAGTGTTCGCTTTGAATGGACTATTGACAACCCTTTCAAATGATACTGCCATTTCATTTTCATCAAAAAGCACTTTTGGCTTATTGTAGTTTTGTAAATCTTCTGCTTGTTCAATGAGTTGTGCCAAGGTAGCAATTTGAGTGTCAGGACTTCCAAAAGCATCAATTAATTGGTTGATTTGTTCCGCTTCAATGAAAGGTTCGTCACCCTGTATATTAACGATAATGTCAAACTCTTTTGAAACACTTTCAGCGACTTCCATACACCTATCGGTACCGCTTAGGTGTTGGTCTGAGGTCATACGGACTTCTCCGTTAAACGACTTGACCTCTTCTGCAATTCGGTCGTCATCGGTGGCTACAATAACATCATCTAACTTAGATTTTTTAGCCTGTTCATAGACGCGTTGAATCATACTTTTACCAAGTATATCAGCAAGGGGTTTTCCTGGAAATCGACTAGACTGATATCTGGCAGGTATTATACCGAGCGTTCTCATATGTCAAAGCTGAATTTTACTGAATAGGAACGAGGGGGCATCATGTTTGATGGTCTACTTTGATATTCTCTGTTAAGTAGATTGTTAGCAATCAATGACAAAGACAGCTCGTTTGATAGCTGATAAATTAGTCTAGCATCAACGATGAAATCGCCATCTTTTAATTTTTCTCTTGATTCTGGTATTCCTGGGACTATGGTTTCAAAAATAGGGGATACAAATATGTAGTCTATGTTTTGCATAAAACTATTGTACCTGAAACTCGTTCCAAAGGATAGCTTTTTCCTCTTGAATTCAACATCTAATTTAGCGATGTGTTTGTGTCTGTACTTTAAAAATAGTGTGTTAGAATCTAGCGAACTAGTGTTGTAGTAGTTTAGTTCTAGTCCGTAAATATCTTCGGTATATATTGCGTTAGGATCTTTAGGAATAGCATCTATGTAAGTATAGCCACCTATTAAGTTAATTTCTGTATTATTTATTTTACCACTAGCACCAGTTGAAAATTCTATCCCAGATATTTTTGTGTCACCAATATTTATGGATTTAAAACCAATTCCGAGGTCATCATCAGAAACCTCTTGCCACTGTCCAAAACTAAATTCCATCATATTATCATATTCCATAATAAAAGCCGCGACATCTACATACCCTTGCCATTCTCCAAATTGAAAGCCTTGCTTTATGGCTATTTCTGAGCTCCAGCCTTCCTCAGGTTTTAGTTCAGGATTTTGATAAACGTATATTCCGCCAGACACTTCGGTTTCTATAAATAATTCTGCAATACTTGGAAATCTATATCCTTGTCCTATGGAAGACCTTAAAAAAGTACCTTTTCCTATTTGGTAATTTACGCCAGCTCTAAAAACAGGTTTTGCAGCTTTAAATGAATTAACGGAGTCACCGTCTATTAAATAGAGTTCACTAGTTTCTAGTCTGAATTGCTCGTACCTAGCACCCAGTGATAAATTGATTCTTTTGCCAATTTTTTTGTCTAACTGAGTGAAAATGGCATTGTTTAATTTGAAGTTTTTTCCATTAAATAATTTTGCTTCTGCGTTAACGTATTCGTTCAAAAGTCCACTGGTCCAATTTAACCTTATTGACTCTATACTTTTTTGATATTGGTATTCTGTATAATAGGTTTTGGATTCATTGTCCTGACCATCAGGGTCGTCTTTGGTTTCGTTATCATTAATAACCCTCATGAACCTTGTTCTTAGATTGTGTTTGTCACCATTATTAGGATTTACATAGGTAAGAAAAGGGTCAACATTGTAAACATCTCCACTGGTTTTTGTTACGGAACTGTCTAATGGAATGTAGGCTTCATCATAACTTTGCCATATAAGTGCTGAAGCCGTTTCGTTGAATAGGAAATTAGCGTTAACACCATAGGATAGGCCTTCTATTTTTTGGTCTTTGTAACGCGTATTAAAATTAAAACGTTTTCTGCTAGTTTCTTCGCCATATCTGTAGCCTTCATCCTCTAAAAGGAAACCGCCCAATACCAAATCAAGGTTGCCAATTTTTTCTTTGTGCAAGAAGTCTACACCAAAAACACTTCTTTTATTTTCTCCCCACCAGTTTAGACTTTCACGACGAGCATCGTCATAGTAGCCTGTATGAAAATTTACTTTTGTTTCTGGCTTATCAGTGGGGTATGCCGTTCGAATATTAATTACGCCATTCAAAGCAGAAGAGCCATAAAGAGCTGAAGATGCTCCTTTAATAATTTCTACTTGATTTATATTTTCAGTTGAGATTAAGCTCCATTGAGCCTGTCCAGCATCTCCCGAAATTAATGGCATATCATCAACTAAAACTTGTACCCTAGTACCTGCACCATAACTCCAGCCGCTTCCTCCTCTAATATTGGCTTGTCCATCTGTAATGTTAACCCCTGGCACTTGGTCGATAGCCGTTTGAATATTAGTCGTGTTTTTATTAGAAATAAAAGTGGGTTTAATCACTTCAACAGAAACAGTAGTTTCTTCAATACGTTGCTCAAATTTACCCGCTGAAACAACAACCGTTTCAATGAGCTTGGCATTGTCTACCATCATAACAGTTTCTTGCTTTGACTCTCCATTTTTAAGTTGAATATTTCTAACTTCATTTTTAAAGCCTATATAGCTAAATGTAATGGCATGTTTTTCTTCATTAAGGTTAAGACTAAAGTTACCGTCAACATCTGAGGTGGTAACCCCTTTACCATCTAACAATATGTTAACACCTATTAAAGTTTCAGAATTATACTCATCCTGAATTGTTCCATAGTAAACCTGTGCGTACAGCTGACAACAGTTCAGAAATAAAAGAGTTAATACAAACTTAATCAGGGACATTGAATTAAAGTTTTAGATTTGCAAAGTACAAATTTATTGCCATGACACAAGAACTGATTTTCCATATTGGACTTAATCAAATTAAAGGAGTTGGTCCTGTAAATACTAAGAAAATAGTTGCCTATTGTGGGGGCTTAGAAGCGGTATTTAAAGAAAAGCAATCAAATCTTGAGAAAATCCCAAATGTTGGCCCTGTCTTAGCGAGTCAAATAAAAAACAGTTCTGTTCTTTCTAGAGCTGAAGAAGAGCTAGTGTTCATCCGAAAAAATAACATTAAATGTTTGTCTTATTGGGGAGATAATTATCCGCAAAAATTAAAACATTGTAAGGATGCACCAACGCTATTATTTTCAAAGGGAAATGTGAATTTTGAAAATCCAAAAATTATCAGTGTTGTTGGAACTAGAAACGCTAGTTCTTATGGAAGTTCTTTTTGTAAAGAGTTTATCCAAGAGTTAGCTCCTTATTCTCCGCTTATTGTCAGTGGAGTGGCCTATGGTATTGATAAATTTGCACATAAGGAGTCATTAAAAAATAACCTCCAAACCCTTGGCATTTTAGCACATGGTTTGGACACTATCTATCCAAAGCTAAACAGAGATTTGGCGAGTAAAATGCTAGACAATGGTGGTTTGCTAACAGAGTTTGTCAGTCAAACAAAGATTGTTAGAGAAAACTTTGTGAGAAGAAACAGAATCATTGCTGGTCTTTCTGATGCTACCATTGTTGTTGAAAGTAATATTAAAGGAGGAGCAATAATAACGGCACGAATGGCAAACTCTTATAACAGGGAAGTGTTCGCAGTGGCGGGTAGAGTAAATGACAAGTACTCATCAGGCTGTCATAGCCTTATAAAAAATAATGAGGCTCATCTAATAACGTCTGCTCAAGACTTAATACTAAATTTAGGCTGGGACAATGTTGAATCACCGGCTCAGCAGTCGCTATTTAGTTGTAGCCCAGAGGAAAATGACTTATTGAACATTATCTCATCACATGATGGAATTCATATAGATAAAATACATTCCTTTTCTAGTTTACCATTTCAAAAAGTAAATGAATTACTTATGAAACTAGAGCTTGAGGGTGTAATAAGTGCAAAGCCAGGAAATATCTATTTCAATTAATTTGATTAGATTTGGACTGAAATAACTTATTTTTACTTAAATATAATGAAAAAACTAACACTACTAATGTTGGCTATGCCTTTTTTAGGTTTTAGTCAAAACTACATGAGGTGCGGAAGCGACCTTGTTAACCGCCACAATCAAAATTTAGATTATTCATATTTAGATAGACAGCAAGAAATATTTAACCAAGCTAAAGATTGGGCAGATGCTAATCAACGAAGTATTTCGCAATCTGATGACGTATTACAAATACCTGTTGTTGTTCATGTGATATATGAAAATGAACAGGAAAATTTGAGTGATGCAGTCATTAAATCTCAAATAGATGTACTTAATGAAGATTTTGGACGAACAAATGCTGATACTACAGAAACAAGAGCTGTTTTTGATACAATAGCAGGTAAAGCCAAGTTTCAATTTTATTTGGCTACAGTTGATCCTCAGGGGAATTCAACTAATGGAATTACTAGAACATCGACCACTCAATCAACATTTATGACGCAAGACGAGTTGTATTCTGGTCAAATGATGGAATCAATGAAAAAGCCAAGTAGTGGAGGAGTAGCACCATGGCCAGTTAAGGACTATTTGAATATTTGGGTATGCGATATCGCTTTAAATGGACAAATTGCTCTTTTAGGTTACGCTACACCACCAAATAATTTGCCAAATTGGGAGGGTAGTCCACCAACAGATGCTCAGTATGACGGTGTAGTAATTCACTATGCTGTTTTCGGAAGAGATGCTGCTCCTGATATGGGAGGTGGGCAAACGGTTAGCTTTTTAGGTCGGGTTGCTACACACGAAACGGGACATTATTTTGGACTTAGACACATGTGGGGTGATGGCGGTTGTTCTGAAGAAGATGGAATTGATGATACGCCTAATGCAGCTCAAGATGGTCAAAATCAATGTAATCATAACATAAATTCATGTACAGATAGTCCGTACGATTTTCCCGATATGGTAGAAAATTACATGTACTATTCAGATCCGTCTTGTCAAAATATGTTCACAAAAGGTCAGGTTGATTTTATGTATTCAGTAATTTTAAATAACCGTTCAGAATTACCTGATACCACTAATAATGGAGGGGGAAATATCTCAGTTGCGGCTTACAATAAAGCAGAATTGTCAGTATATCCAAACCCAGCTAAAGATAAATTTACAATCGATTTAAGTAAGGTAAACGAAAGCACACATATTCAACTAATTGATGTAACTGGAAAAATTATCTGGGAAAGAAAATATTCTATAACTAATCGCTCGACCCATATTAGTGTGTCAACTGTTGATTTTTCTAGAGGAATTTACTTTCTAAACACTAAAGGTGAAACTGAGGTTAGTTCTCACAAAATTGCACTTCACTAACACACTTTATTTTTCCATCATTCGTAAAGGTCTCGATTATATTTTTAATTGAGACCTTTTGTTGTTTAAGATATTTAAAAAAAAGGTCATTTGAATATTGAAAAATTATACTTTTGTCAACACAAATACTAAACTAATGTCTACAAAGTACCAAGAAAAAATAGATGCGTTTATGGCAGATATTATCGCTAAAGACGCTCACGAGCCGGTTTTCATTCAAGCCGTTCAAGAAGTGGCAGAAGCCATTATTCCATTTATGGAAAATAACCCGAAGTATAATTCCACAAGATTGTTAGAACGCATAGTTGAGCCAGAACGAACAATTATCTTTAGAGTGCCTTGGCTTGATGATGAAGGAAATACTCAAGTAAATAGAGGTTTTAGAGTTGAATTTAATTCAGCTATCGGCCCTTATAAAGGAGGTTTGCGTTTTCATCCATCAGTAAACTTAGGGATACTTAAGTTTTTGGGATTTGAACAAGTATTCAAAAACTCACTTACAACACTTCCAATGGGAGGCGGTAAGGGTGGCTCGGACTTTAACCCTAAAGGTAAGTCGGATAATGAGGTGATGCGTTTTTGTCAATCATTTATGACTGAACTCAGCAGACACATTGGCCCTAACACAGATATTCCAGCAGGTGATATTGGCGTTGGCGGAAGAGAAATTGGCTATCTATTCGGACAGTACAAGCGGTTAAAAAATGAATTTACTGGCGTCCTTACAGGTAAAGGCATCAATTGGGGAGGCTCTTTGATTCGCCCAGAAGCAACAGGCTATGGAACAGTATATTTTGCGCAGAATATGTTAGCTACGAAAGGTGATTCTTTTGAAGGTAAAACCGTTGCAATCTCGGGTTCTGGAAATGTGGCTCAGTTTGCATGTGAAAAAGCAACTCAATTAGGAGCTAAAGTGGTAACCCTTTCTGATTCTTCAGGATATATTTACGATAAAGACGGTATAGATGCTGAGAAACTAGCATTTATAATGGAACTCAAAAATGTTAAAAGAGGTCGTGTAAAAGAATATGCAGAGCACTTCAACTGTGAATTTTTTGAAGGACAAAGACCTTGGGAAATTCAGTGTGATATCGCATTGCCCTGCGCTACCCAAAATGAACTCAACGGTGAGGAAGCTGCAAAGCTACTTGCTAACGGATGTATATGTGTTTCAGAAGGAGCTAATATGCCTTCAACTCCAGAAGCAATAGAAGCATTTCATAAAGCGAAAATATTATTTGCACCAGGAAAAGCGTCTAATGCTGGCGGTGTTGCAACTTCCGGACTTGAAATGTCGCAAAACTCTATTCGTATGAATTGGACTAGAGAAGAAGTAGACGAAAAACTCAAGAGAATTATGAACGATATTCACGAGTCATGCGTGAAGTATGGTACAGAAGGAGATTTCGTTGATTACGTAAAAGGGGCTAACATTGCTGGCTTTGTAAAAGTTGCTGATGCTATGCTAGACCAAGGTGTAGTCTAAACCATTATGTCAATAATTTAAGAGGGAGGCAACTCCCTTTTTTTTAATTCTAAGATTTATGTACGGAAAGTTAAAAACCCAATTAGAAGCTGAATTACAACACATAAAAGATTCAGGCTTATACAAAGAAGAACGTATAATTGTTACTCCACAAGACGCTGATATTTCAGTAAGTACTGGTAAAGAAGTCATTAATTTTTGTGCAAATAATTACCTTGGTTTATCCTCAAACACCGAAGTGGTGGAGTCTGCTAAGCGAACTTTAGACACTCACGGTTTTGGCTTATCATCAGTTAGGTTTATATGCGGAACACAAGACATACACAAAACCTTAGAGCAAAAGCTATCAGAGTTTTTAGGCATGGAAGACACTATATTATATGCAGCTGCTTTTGATGCTAATGGTGGAGTTTTTGAGCCTTTATTTGGCGCTGAAGATGCTATAATTTCAGACTCTTTAAATCATGCATCTATTATTGATGGTATTCGCTTATGTAAAGCAGCACGTTACCGTTATGCCAATAATGATATGAATGATTTGGAGCAAAAATTGATTGAAGCACAATCCCAAAGAAATCGAATCATTGTTACTGATGGCGTTTTTTCAATGGATGGGTATATTGCACAGTTAGATAAAATATGTGATTTAGCTGAAAAATACGACGCACTCGTAATGGTCGATGAATGCCATGCAACAGGTTTTGTTGGTAAAAATGGACGCGGAACACATGAATATCATAATGTTATGGGGCGTGTCGACATCATTACCGGTACATTAGGCAAGGCACTTGGTGGTGCAATGGGAGGATTTACTTCAGCCAGAAAAGAAATTGTTGATATGCTACGTCAACGCTCAAGACCTTACCTATTTTCAAATTCGTTGGCGCCATCGATTGTTGGCTCAGCCATTACAGTATTAGATTTATTAAGCAATTCTACCGAACTTAGAGATAAGCTTGAGGGAAATACATCTTACTTTAGAGCTAAAATGAAAGAGGCTGGTTTTGACATTAAAGAAGGCGTTCATCCAATTGTTCCTGTAATGCTATACGATGCCAAAACCTCACAAGTAATGGCTGATAAACTTCTAGAAGAGGGAATATATGTAATAGGCTTTTTCTTTCCAGTAGTTCCTAAAGACCAAGCACGAATTCGAGTGCAGTTATCAGCTGCTCATACTAAAGAACATTTAGACAAAGCCATAGCTGCCTTTACAAAGGTTGGAAGGGAAATGAAAATTATCAACTAAATATCGTTAATAAATTTTTGTTGGATTAAAATAAAAATCCTACTTTTGCCACCCCTTTAGAGTAAGGGGTATAAAATGAACGTTATTAACTAAAACGATCAATAGTGGACACACTAAGTTATAAGACAATATCGGCAAACAAGGAAACATCCAACAAAGAGTGGGTTTTGGTAAATGCTGAAGATATGATTTTGGGTAGATTAGCTTCTCAGGTAGCTTCTATCCTTAGAGGAAAGCACAAAACAAACTTCACTCCTCATGCAGATTGTGGAGATTATGTTGTTGTTGTCAATGCTGACAAAATCCGTTTAACAGGTCAAAAGTGGACGGATAGAGAACACTTTAAGCACACAGGATATCCTGGTGGACAAAAGAGAATCTCACCAAAGGAGCTTTTCGACAAAGATCAAACCTCATTAGTAAAGCAAGCAATTAAAGGAATGCTTCCTAAGAATAAGCTAGGAAGAACCATATATTCAAATTTGTTTGTATACGTTGGAACCGATCACAAGCAAGAAGCTCAACAACCAAAAGAAATTAAACTTAAATCATAACGATGGATACAATTCACACCATTGGTAGAAGAAAATCAGCTGTTGCTCGAATTTATTTGAGTAAAGGCAAAGGAAAAATTACTGTTAACAATAGTGAAGCAAAGACTTACTTTAGTACTGCAACACAGCTATACAAACTTAACCAACCGTTCAGCTTAGTTGATTTGGAAGGAAAATATGATGTAAAAGTTAATGTAAACGGTGGTGGTTCAACTGGTCAAGTAGAAGCTATTCGTTTAGCTATCTCTCGTGCACTAATTCAGATTAACGAAGAAAATCGTCCAACTTTAAAAGCAGAAGGGCTACTTACTCGTGATCCAAGAATGGTTGAGCGTAAAAAACCTGGACAGAAGAAAGCTCGTAAGAAATTCCAGTTCAGTAAACGTTAATATCTTAGGATATTGTTTAGTATCAAAATCTCTCAGACTATACATTATATACTACTGAGAGATTGAGAAGAATTATGAATGTAAACAATTAAAAAATGTCAAAAACAAATTTCAAAGACTTATTAGAATCAGGTGTTCATTTTGGACACTTAACTAGAAAATGGAATCCTAAAATGGCTCCTTACATTTTTATGGAGAAAAACGGAATCCACGTAATTGATCTAAACAAGACAATTATGAAGCTTGACCAAACATGTGCTGCACTTAAGCACCTTGCAAGGTCAGGAAGAAAAATCATGTTTGTTGCTACAAAAAAACAAGCAAAAGAATCTGTTTCAACTCATGCTCAAAGAGTAAATATGCCTTACATTACTGAGCGTTGGTCAGGTGGTTTGCTAACGAATTTTGCTACAATTCGTAAGGCGATAAAGAAAATGAATTCTATTGATAAAATGAAGACTGATGGTACAATCGATACCTTATCTAAAAGAGAGCGTCTTCAAGTATCAAGAACTAGAGATAAACTAGAAAAGAACCTTGGAAGTATTGCTTCTATGAATAGAATTCCTGCAGCATTATTTGTTGTAGATATTCACAGAGAGCACATTGCTATTGCTGAGGCTAAAAAATTAGGCATACCAACATTTGCAATTGTTGATACTAATTCTGATCCTAACTTAGTTGACTTTTGCATCCCTGCAAATGACGATGCAAGCCGTTCAATTGAGAAGATAGTTTCTTTAGTTACTGATGCTATTCAAGAAGGTCTTTCAGAAAGAGAATCAGCTTCTGCAAAGAACGAAGAAAAGCCAAAAGCTACTAAAGAGAAAGAAGTAGAATCTACTACTAAAGAAAAATAATAACACTAAATTTTATTTGAATTATGGCAAAGATTACTGCTGCTGATGTAAATGCACTGAGAAAGCAAACAGGTGCTGGAATGATGGACTGTAAGAAAGCTTTAGTTGAAGCTGAAGGAGACATGTCCAAAGCGGTTGATATTTTAAGAAAGAAAGGTCAAAAAGTCGCTGCTAACAGAGCAGACAGAGACGCTGTTGAAGGGGTGGTTATTTCTGCTACTGAAGGTAATTTTGGAGCATTAATCGCTCTCAACTGTGAGACTGACTTTGTAGCTAAAAATGAAGGCTTTATATCATTAGCACAATCATTCTTAGATGCTGCAATGGTGAATAAACCATCAAATCTAATGGAATTAAAAGCTTGTGTTGTTGATGGAATGACTATTGAAGAGAAAATAACAGAACAAACTGGTGTAATAGGTGAAAAACTTGATTTATCATCATATGAAACAGTTGAATCTGCTCAAGTTTCTGCATATATACACGGAGGAAATCGTCTAGCTACATTAGTAGGCTTATCAAAATCTGTTGATGACCAAGTAGGAAAAGACGTAGCTATGCAAGTAGCAGCAATGAATCCTGTGGCTGTTGATAAAGATTCAGTATCTCAAGAAACTATTAATAAGGAGTTAGAAGTAGCTAAAGATTTAGCAAGACAAGAGGGTAAGCCTGAAGAAATGCTAGAAAAAATTGCTATGGGTAGACTTAATAAGTTCTTCAAGGAGAACACCTTATTAAACCAAGAATTTATAAAAGAATCAAAGACGTCAGTGTCGCAACACTTGAACAAATTTGATAATGAACTAACGGTGACTGAATTCAAAAGAGTCGGTCTCGGCGTTTAGTCAAAAAACTAATGATTTAAGAGAGTGTTTTTCACTCTCTTTTTTTTGCCTTAAATTTGCGAACTATGAAATATAAAAGAATCCTTTTAAAACTAAGTGGGGAAGCACTAATGGGAGAGAAACAATTCGGTATAGATACTGAGAAACTAAGCTCCTATGCAAATGAAATTAAAAATGTTGTTGATCTAGGAGTAGAAGTTGCTGTTGTGATTGGAGGAGGAAATATTTTCCGAGGTGTACAAGTTGAGGGTGAGGGTCTAGACAGAGTGCAAGGAGACTACATGGGTATGCTTGCTACCATCATTAACGGTATGGCCTTACAATCGGCTTTAGAAAAAGCAGAAGTAGAAACACGTTTACTAACCGCTATAAAAATGGAACAAATTGCTGAGCCTTTTATAAGAAGACGCTCAATGAGGCACCTGCAAAAAGGGAGAGTTGTTATTTTTGGTGGCGGAACGGGTAACCCTTATTTCACAACGGACACTGCCGCTACATTAAGAGCTATAGAAATTGAAGCCGATGTGATTCTTAAAGGAACGCGTGTTGACGGTATATACAGTGCTGACCCTGAAAAGGATAAATCAGCAATTAAATACGATAACATTTCATTTAAAGAAGTATATGAAAAGGGCTTGAATATCATGGATATGACGGCTTTCACTTTGTGTAATGAAAATAAATTGCCTATTGTTGTCTTTGATATAAATAAAAAACAAAACTTGCTAAAAATGTTACAAGGCGAGTCAATAGGTACTTTAGTTAATTTTTAGATTAAAAAAATGGAAGAAATTCAATTTATAATGGATTGTGCCAAAGAAAAAATGGACGGTGCAATAAAGCATTTGGAAGTCGCTTTTTCAAAAATTAGAGCAGGAAAAGCATCCCCACAAATGTTAGACAATGTAAGCATTGATTACTATGGTGCTCAAACGCCTTTAGCACAAGCATCAAACATCAATACGCCAGATGGAAGAACAATTTCTGTTCAGCCTTGGGATAAGTCAATGTTGGAAGTAATGGAAAAAGCCATTATTGACGCTAACTTAGGCTTTAATCCAATGAATAATGGTGAAATGATCATCATTAATGTTCCGCCACTAACAGAAGAACGACGTGTTCAATTGGTGAAACAAGCTAAAGCAGAATCTGAAAACGCGAAAGTGAGCATTCGAAATGCCAGAAAAGATGCTAATGACGACTTAAAAAAGTTAAGCGGTATTTCTGAAGATATTCTTAAAGATTCAGAGTCAGATGTTCAGAACTTAACAAATGACTTTACGTCTAGAATTGAATCCTTTTTCACATCTAAAGAAGCAGAGATTCTAACAGTATAATCGTATTTAATAATTCAATAAAAAAGCTCGACAAAATGTCGGGCTTTTTTTTTACCTCAAAATATTAATCAGTACTTTTACACTCCTTTATATTCGATATGTGGTTAACTATTGCTAAAGTAATTTTAAGATTTCGTTCAGTTTTTATTTGGCTGATTTTAGTGGCTACTTATTTTATGATTCAGCAATCTTCAAATGCCAGACTATCTTATTCGATGGCAAACCTTTTGCCAAATAAGTCAGCCGAGCAGTTGGATTACAATTTTTTCTTAGAAAAGTTTGGTATAAAGGATAATATCATGATAGTAGGAGTTGATGCCGACTCCTTCTTTGATTACAACAACTTTCAGTCGTGGGAAACACTACAAAGTGAAATACAAAAGATTGATGGTGTTAAGTCAGTATATTCTATTTCTGATGCGGTAGACCTTCTAAAAGATAAAAAAGAGAAAAAGTTAATTATCGAATCCTTGTTTGATTCTATCGACAACCAATCGCAATTGGATGAGGCCTTTTCCAAGCTAAAAACATTACCGTTTTATAGAAACACTTTGTATAATGACAGTGCCTCCGTAATGCTATTGGCACTTGATAATGATTTTATAACAAGCGATAAGCGTATAAATTTAATCGATAGCATAATTGGATTAGGCGATATTTATGAGTCAGAAACAAATAAAGCCATTAGATACTCAGGCTTACCGTATATAAGGACAATTAACTCTGAACTTATAAAGAAAGAGGTTGGCTTATTTATTTTTCTAGCCTTATTCGTCACAGCTTTAATTTTATATTTCTTCTTTAGGTCTGTAAAGGCTATGTTGATTTCTGTCATGGTAGTTACTATAGGTGTTATATGGTCTTTTGGCACACTTGGAATTTTAGATTATAGAATTACAATTCTAACCGCACTAATACCGCCATTATTAATTGTGATTGGTGTTCCAAACTGCATCTTTTTAATAAACAAGTACCACAATGAATATAGACGACATGGTAATAAATCTAAGTCACTAGTTCAGATGATTAGAAGGGTAGGAAACATCACTATTCTTACTAATGCAACTACCGCTATGGGTTTTGCGACTTTTGTGCTAACTTCTAGTAAAGACTTGCGTCAATTTGGACTAGTAGCATCCTTAAATATTTTTGCTGTTTTCATTCTATCTTTATTGTTAATCCCAATAATTTTCAGCTATCTGAATCCTCCAAAAGCAAAACATACCAGTCACTTGGATAGAAAGTGGTTGAATAAACTGATTAAACGAATAACCTACATTGTACTGAACAAAAGAACTGCGGTGTATGTATCTACCATAGCCATTGTTGTAGTGAGTCTTTTTGGGCTGTTTAAAATGAATATCGCTGGTAATATTACCGATGATATGCCTAGTGAATCTTCGCTTTATCAAGACATCAAATTTTTTGAAAAGCATTATAAGTCTGTATTGCCATTTGAAATAGTCATTGATACACACAGAAAAAACGGGATTACCAAGTTATCTACCTTAAAGCGTATTGATAAATTGAGCGATACTTTGAGTCTTTATTCTGAGTTTTCTAGACCAGTATCTATAATAGATCCCATAAAATTCTCAAAGCAAGCACTTTATAATGGAAATAAGGATTTCTATGAATTGCCAAATTCTCAAGAGAAAAGGTGGCTTTTAGATTATACTATAAAAAGTGAATCGCCTAACGAATGGATGAATTCCTTTATCGATGAAAACAAGCAGATAGGACGTGTTAGTTTGTATGTAGGCGATATTGGCACAAGCCGTATGAAAGAAATAAAACTGAAGCTTCGCGAGCAAGTTGATAAAATCTTTGACCCAGAGAAATATAATGTTGTACTCACTGGAACTAGCATAGTCTTTTTGGAAGGGACATCCTATTTAGTAAAGAATCTGTTTACCAGTTTAATGTTGGCGGTTTTACTAATATCCGTCTTTATGGCATGGATGTTTAACTCTTTTAGAATGGTAGTAGTGTCCCTTATTCCAAACTTAATACCACTAATAATTACGGCTTCGATAATGGGATACTTTGGTATTTCGATAAAACCTTCTACTATACTCGTCTTTAGTATAGCCTTTGGTATTTCTGTAGATGACACTATCCATTTTTTAGCAAAATACAGGCAAGAGTTAAGACTTAGGAATTTTAACATTAAAGACTCTGTTGTTGCTGCTATTAAAGAAACAGGTGTGAGTATGTTTTATACTTCAATTGTATTATTCTTTGGATTTTTTATCTTTATAGCATCTCAATTTGGCGGCACCATAGCTTTAGGCTTGTTAGTTTCGATTACATTGTTCATAGCTTTACTTTCTAATTTGATAGTGTTGCCAGCCTTACTGTTGAGTCTAGAAAAATCATTAATTGTAGAAGCATTAAATGATCCTTTATTAGACGTATTCGACGAGGAGGAAGATATTGAGTTGAAGGAATTGACCTTAAATAACAAATAATGAAAGGAATAATTTTAGCTGGAGGTTCAGGGACACGATTGCACCCTTTAACACTAGCGGTTAGTAAACAAGCATTGCCGGTTTATGATAAACCGATGATTTATTATCCACTCTCTACATTAATGTTTTCTGGCATTCGTGAAATACTTATAATTTCTACACCTCACGATTTGCCAATTTTTCAAAGGTTATTAGGCGATGGCTCTTCACTAGGCTGTCGTTTTGAATACAAGGTGCAAGAAGTTCCAAACGGATTAGCACAAGCCTTTGTTTTAGGAGAAGAATTCATTGGAAACGATAAAGTATGTTTAGTGCTAGGCGACAATATCTTTTATATGAAACGAAAAATCGTTGAATCATGTGTAAACGTAGAAGGAGCAAAAATATTTGGTTATCACGTCAATGACCCTGAACGCTATGGAGTTGTGGAATACGATGAAGATAATAATGTAATTAGCATTGAAGAAAAACCAAAAGAACCAAAATCTAATTATGCTGTTCCAGGATTATATTATTACGATAATGATGTAGTGGAAATTGCAAAAAACATAAAACCATCAGCCAGAGGTGAGTATGAAATTACGGATGTAAATACAGAATACCTCAATAGAGGAAAGCTGAAAGTTCAATTGTTAGGTAGAGGCTCAGCCTGGTTAGATACAGGAACATTTAGGTCTTTAATGCAAGCCAGTCAGTTCGTGCAGGTTATTGAAGACAGACAAGGTCGAAAAATAGGTTGTATTGAAGAGGCCGCCTACAAAATGGGATTTATAAATGACGAACAACTTAAGAAATTAGCAGAGCCATTACTCAAAAGCGGTTATGGCGATTACCTCTTGTCATTAATAAAATAATTATGAAATCAATTGATGAATTAAGAACATTAGTCGAGCAGGAATTACTGAGCTTGAAATACCCAAGCACACCAGCTGATTTATATGCTCCAATAGATTATATCTTGTCATTAGGAGGTAAGCGAATGCGCCCCATTCTTCTATTATTGTCTTATCAATTGTACAACAAAGATGTTAAGGCAGCATTACGACCAGCCATAGCTATTGAAGTCTTCCATAACTTCACATTACTTCATGACGATATCATGGATGAAGCACCTGTTCGACGTGGACAAAGTACCGTTCATACAAAGTGGAATGAGAATGTTGCTATCCTTTCAGGTGATGCCATGCTCATACAATCCTATCAGTATTTGTCGGAACTTCCAAAAGAAAGCTTAATAGAATGCCTTTCGGTATTCAATACTATGGCACTCAAAGTATGCGAGGGACAACAGTATGATATGGACTTTGAAATACAAGCAGAAGTAGATTTGAAGTCGTATTTGAAAATGATCGAATACAAAACAGCCGTATTGCTAGGCGCATCATTAAAAATGGGAGCGATAATCGGAGGAGGAGCTAAAGAAGATGCCGACAATCTATATGAATTTGGGCGTAAAATTGGCATCGCCTTTCAGTTAAAAGATGATTTACTAGATGTCTTTGGCGACACCAACGCTTTTGGAAAACAATTGGGAGGAGACATCATAGCCAATAAAAAAACATGTTTATACCTCAAAGCATTATCACTTTCAGATGGTAGCGAAAAAATGGAGCTTGTAAATTTATACAGTTCCGAAACCATAAATTCGACTGAAAAAGTAGAGAAAGTAAAGCAGATATATGCATCTTTAGAAATAGAGACTCATATTAACGAACTCATCAATGAGTATTACGAAAATGCAATGAAGTCGTTGAATGCCATAGGCAAAGATACTTCTGAACTTGAAAATTTTGCTGCACTTTTGAAGATTAGAGAAAGCTAAACCTCGAAATTTCATCTTCAAAATTGCTTAAGATTAAGGCCGAAAAATAAATAAAATTCAATAGTTTTGTCATAACCATAAAATCTGATGGCAAATAAATTTTCTTTTCTAGGAGCTATTCATACCAACATGATTGAAATCATGTATGACAAGTATGTTGAAAACCCCGAATCTGTTAATGAAGAATGGAGAAACTTTTTTACTGGATTTGATTTCGCTAAAGAAGTGTATTCCGAAGAAGATGAAGTCCCAGAAACTTTCAAGAAGGAATTTCAAGTAATAAATCTTATTGACGCTTATAGAAAAAGCGGTCATTTATTTACCCATACTAATCCTGTTCGTGAAAGAAGGCAGTATACGCCAACATTAGATATTGAAAACTTTGGTTTAGACCAATCCGATTTAGACACCGTTTTTCAGGCAGGCACTCAAATAGGTATTGGACCGTCTTCTTTGAGAGATATAGTGGAACACCTCAAGGTCGTTTACTGTCAATCCATAGGAGTAGAATACATGTACATTCGTAAACCTGACCAGGTAGAATGGATTAAAAATCGCCTTCATAAAAATAGCAATACCCCTAACTTTAAGTTAGACGAAAAAAAGCAAATCCTTCGAAAACTAAATCAAGCAGTAGCCTTTGAAAATTTCCTACACAAGAAGTTCGTTGGTCAAAAACGTTTTTCATTAGAAGGTTCAGAATCACTCATTCCTGCTTTGGATATCCTCACAGAAAAAGGAGCGGAATTAGGTGTTGAAGAGTTTGTTATGGGGATGGCTCACAGAGGAAGGCTAAACGTCCTTGCTAATATTTTTAATAAGACATATAGAGATATTTTCTCAGAGTTTGAAGGCAAAGAATATGAAGATAATTTATTCTCTGGAGATGTAAAATACCACCTCGGTTTTACTTCAGAACAAGTTTGCAATAACTCCAAAAAAGTAAAAATGTCGCTTTCGCCAAACCCCTCACATTTGGAGGCGGTTGACCCAGTAGTGCAGGGAATAGCACGAGCGAAAATAGACCAACAATACAAAGGCGACAACACGAAGGTAGTGCCAATCCTCATTCACGGAGATGCCGCACTAGCCGGTCAGGGTGTTGTCTATGAGGTAATTCAAATGGCTCAATTGGACGGTTATAAAACTGGAGGAACCATACATATTGTTGTAAACAATCAGGTAGGCTTTACTACTAACTATTTGGATGCCCGTTCAAGTACTTACTGTACGGACATAGGTAAAGTTACTTTATCACCCGTTTTTCACGTTAATGGTGACGATGTAGAAGCGGTTGTACATGCTATGCAAATTGCTACGGAGTACCGTCAAAAATTCAACAAAGACGTATTCATTGATTTGCTATGCTACAGAAAGTACGGGCATAACGAAGGGGATGAGCCACGTTTTACTCAGCCTAAGCTATACAAGGCTATCAGTAAACATCCTAATCCAAGAGAAATATACAACCAAAAACTTATTAGTGAAGGTGTCGTAGGGGCGAATATCGTTAAGGAGATGGAGCATGAGTTCAAGCAATTGCTTCAAGATAGATTTGACGAATCAAAAGAAATAGAAAAGGCAGAAATTACGCCTTTCATGAAAGCCGAATGGCAAGGCTTTAGAAAATCTAAAGATGCTGACTTTGTTCAGTCACAAGACACTGCTGTAGAGTTAGAGGTACTAAAGGAAGTAGCCTCCAAACTGTATAATGTCCCTGAAAAGGATGCCTTATTCAAAAAGACCCAACGTTTGCTAAACGACCAAAAGAAAATGGTAGAGGAAAGTAACCGATTGGATTGGGGAATGGCAGAGCTTTTGGCATATGGTACGCTATTGCACGAAGGCCATCCTGTGCGAATTAGCGGTCAAGATGTTGAGAGAGGAACCTTTTCTCACCGACATGCCGTTTTAAAAGTGGAAGAATCCGAGAGGAAGATAATCCCTCTTAATGCTGTTAATCCAACAGTGAAATTTGAGGCTTATAATTCACTTCTTTCAGAATATGGTGTGTTGGGCTTTGATTATGGCTTTGCTATGGCTAGTCCCAACTCATTAACCATTTGGGAAGCACAGTTTGGTGATTTTAGCAATGGTGCTCAAATTATGATTGACCAATTTATCTCGGCAGCCGAAGACAAATGGAAGACCTATAACGGACTAGTAATGCTCTTGCCGCACGGCTACGAAGGGCAAGGAGCAGAACATTCTAGCGCACGTATGGAGCGTTATTTACAGATGTGTGCTTTACACAATATGCAAATTGTGAATTGCACCACGCCAGCTAACTTCTTCCATGTTTTAAGGCGACAGCTCAAGCGAGAATTTAGAAAGCCTTTAGTGGTGTTTACGCCAAAAAGTTTGTTGCGTCATCCATTGTGTGTTTCCACGCTTGAAGACTTGTCTACTGGACGCTTTCAAGAATTGTTTGACGATGAGGTCGTGAAGCCATCAGAAGTTAAAAAGGTCGTATTCTGTAGTGGAAAACTATACTATGAACTTTTCCAAGAACGCGAAAAGTTAGGGCGAAAGGATGTAGCTTTAATCCGATTGGAGCAACTGTACCCTTTACCAGAAAAAAAAATAAACGACGTACTCAAGAAGTACGATACGAAACAATTGATATGGGCTCAGGAAGAGCCACGAAATATGGGTGCTTGGACTCATATTTTAAATCGGTTAAGACACATTCCCTTTGAATTAGTATCTAGAAGGGCAAGTGCTGCAACAGCTAGTGGTTCACCTAAGTTTGCAGCTACAAGACAACGATTAATAATTGAAGAAGTTTTTAAATAGAATATTATGCTATTAGAAATGAAAGTTCCTAGTCCAGGAGAGTCCATCTCCGAAGTTGAAATCGCTCAATGGTTGGTAGAGGACGGTGACTATGTAGAAAAGGATCAAGAAATTGCTGAGGTAGATTCAGACAAGGCCACTTTGGCTTTACCAGCTGAAGAAAGTGGCACCATAAAATTGGTAGCTGAAGAAGGCGATACTGTTGCTGTTGGTCAAGTCGTATGCATCATTGATACGGATGGCGTTGGCGAAGCTAAGCCAAGCTCAACACCACAAGAAGCTAGCCCACAAGTTTCGGCTCCTGCACAGGGTACTAAGCCAGTGGACGCTAAGGCTACACCACTTGCAAAAGCCATCATTTCTCAGAACGATTTATCGGCAAAAGACGTTAAAGGTTCTGGTGAAGGCGGAAAGATTTTAAAAGAAGACGTTATAGAAGCTATGGCATCTGTAAAGACCGATGGTCCTCGTGGTACAGAGCGTAAGAAGATGTCTATGCTCAGAAGGAAGGTAGCTCAGCGATTGGTGTCCGTAAAGAACGATACTGCTATGCTAACGACCTTCAATGAGGTTGATATGTCGGCTATTTTTGCTATCCGTAAAGAATACAAAGAGATTTTTAAAGAAAAATACGGTGTAGGTTTAGGCTTTATGTCTTTCTTCACTAAGGCGATTACTACTGCCCTTAAAGAATTTCCAGACGTAAATGCACAGATTGATGGTAAGGAAGTCATTTACCACAACTATGCTGACATTAGTATTGCAGTAAGTGCCCCAAAAGGTTTGATGGTGCCTGTTATTCGTAATGCAGAGCTTATGAACTTTAAAGAGGTTGAAAGCGAAGTAAAGCGATTAGCCATTAGAGCAAGAGATGGAAAAATTACGCCAGACGAAATGCTTGGCGGCACCTTTACCATTACCAATGGTGGAGTGTTTGGCTCTATGCTTTCAACACCTATTATAAACCCACCACAATCGGCGATTTTAGGGATGCACAATATTGTAGAACGCCCTATGGCTGTGAACGGTAAAGTAGAGATTAGGCCCATAATGTATGTGGCACTTTCCTATGACCACCGTATTATTGATGGTAGAGAGTCGGTAGGCTTCTTGGTAAGAGTAAAAGAATGCTTGGAAGACCCAACGACTCATTTACTTGGCGGAGACGTTAAGAAGTCTTTAGGTCTATAAATTTAAAAAGCCAGTGTTTAGCTGGCTTTTTTTAGTATTAAAAAATATTTTTTAATGCATAAGATGCACGTCACCGAGTTTTACTTGGTTGTGTTTTGCACCATTATATTTTGCTTTCCATGAGTATACACCTACTGGGCAAAGTTTTCCTTCAAAGGTGCCGTTCCAGCCAACATTTACATCATTGGAGTAAAAAATAACTTCACCCCATCTGTCCATAATCCAAAATTCAAATGAATCGGTACAACCCATATACGGAACAAATTCTTCATTGAGCTGGTCGCCATCTGGGGTAAAGGCGTTGGGAGCATAAAAAGGAATACTGCTCGCTGGTTTTATTTCCCTGTTAAATGAGTTTTCGCAACCGAACTCATTAATGAGTTTTAGGTTTATTTGGTACTGACCTACTTCTTCATAAGTGTAGCTCGTTACCGTATCTTCCGAGCTAACAAAACCATTACCAAAGTCCCACATTAAGGAATCGTAATCTGTAGAAAAGTTAATGATTTGTATGTTCTTATCGCAATGCCCTATCTCATCAGGTTCAGTAATAAAATTAGGGCTTGGTACATCCAAAACGTTGAGGTAATTGGATAAGGTAAGGCTAGTACTACAACCGAGTTGAGTAGTCACTTCAAGCGTTACGCTATAACTCCCAGTATTGGGAATATTAACATTTGAGGAAATACCGTTAGACTCTTGTCCGTTTATTGTCCACTCCCAAGAAACTATTGGGTCATCGCTTTGCGGCGTACTGGAATCGTTCAGTTGAAAACTTGCAGGAGGGCAAGAGGAATCGTTGGGTGTACTAAAACCAACTATTGGCAAAAATTTGCTTTCTACATTTATTTCATCTGAAAAATTACAGCCATTAGGGCTTGTAACATTTACACTGTATACACCTTCGCTATCTACAGAAATACTTTGTGTGGTTTCATTGGTATTCCATAAGTAGGCAGTAGCTAGTCCGCCAGCATCTAGAACGATATCGTCCATGCCTTCACAAAAATTGACATCTGGACCTAAGGAAAAATTAAAGTCATCTATACTAATGGTAACGCTTACGGTATCTCTACTGCCACAATTCCCATCGCCCATAACGGTATAGGTAGTGTTTTCAGAAGGTGTAGCTATTGGACTATCCGATGAAGGATTATCCAAAGTACTTGACGGTGACCATTCGTAGTTTAGTCCACCGCTTACATTTAAGGCGATAGATTCGCCAGGGCAAATGGTGGTTGGATTAGTAATGGTAAAAGTAGGTTCATTTACAGCATCGGTATATATCTCAATATCACCATAAGACATTTTTTGACTTCCATTACTTCCTGTTCCTGTGTAATCAATGTCGATGTATATACTGCTCTGTTGAACGTAGTCTGTACTCGAGGGGTCCATAGAGTTTCCTTCTACCGGAATACCTGTAAGTCCATAGATATAATCCTGTCCAGCAATATTATTATATCCTGAAAAACGCAAAGCATCACCTGAAGCCCAAATAATTTTTTCGCAATCAAAACCGCTGGAAGTTTGTCTATTTCCCAAGGCGACCCCACCTGCTGTATTGTCGGCATCGGCAGGGGAGTTGTAATTACCAACATAATATTGTTTTGACATATTCCATGTGCCAGAGTTATTGACGTATTCAAACAGTCGAGAACTGTGTGCTCCTGGCGTAAATAAATCGTCCCATCCGCCAAAAGCCCCCCATCCACCTTGTACTTTTTCACAGACGTACATTTTGCCATCAGAACTCATCGTAATATCTGAAATAGGATAGGATGCACCAACTACTGTAGATACAAAAGAACCCATATTATCTTCTAATTCGAAACATAAAGATTCGCTGCCACTAAAATCGCCTGTATTGTCCAAACTTACGGACCAAACGGAATTATTAGATGCGCTGGCATCACTTAAAGAATTGTCTTCAGTCCATCTAGAAAAAAACACTTTAGTAGTGCCGTTTTCTTCATGTACTGCAATTCCCCAAAGAGCTTCGCCATGTCCACTAAAGGTGCCTAGAGGGGTGTTATCTGCATCGAATGGGTCGAAAGTAGAGAGCAGATTACCATCCATATCAAAACGATAAATGTTACCATCTTCAAAATTGGTAATGAACAATTGATTGTTCCATTTATCATAAGCAATATTTCCTAATCCGTTCCCTTGGTTGGGAATTTCATTCGCGCTATTTCCAGTAAATATAAATGGGGTAACTACCCAAGTGTTTGCGTCCATTTTATAGACCCCTCCATCGCCTGCAGAGCCTGCAGAAGTAGAGGAAGAGCCACCAGATGAAATTGATTTTGTGGCTGTGAAGTATACATTTTTCTCAGCGTCTATAGTAATGCCAAATACATCGCCCATATTAGTGCCTTTCCACGAGTCAGCAGCAGTGGGGTCAGCTGGGGTATGGAAAGTTGTTGCCCAATTCAGCCCTAAAGGAGCAGAAGCATTATTCTCAGTATCATAAATGGTGAAAGAATCATAAGTGCCAGCAGCGCCACTCCAATGGGTAATAATTCCCATTCCATTAGTCAGCGGTTGTGCTATACTTGAAAATGAACATATAACAATCACCGCAAAAGCACTGAAAGTGTTAAGGTTAAACATACTATAGGTTGGTTAATGAAATTGTTTTAAAAGTACAAAAAAATCGGATAAGTTTGGAAATTATCCAGTTTTAAAAAGCCATATGCTTACAACTTCAACTAATAAAATAGGTTTATTTGCTAGAGAAGAAATAGCGAATATCTAGGGTAAAGTAGTTTCCTGAAATATCAAGGTATTTGGAGTCATCAGCCGATGGGGCTTCGGTATTGAAGGTGTTTGTACCATCGTCATATTCTGGAAATGAACGTGCAGTATTCTTCCAAGGCCTGTGGAAGCTCGCTCCAAAATAGAATATGCCTTGTTTTGTTGTGCGATACTCTACTCCCAAGTTTGCTACAAATGCTGTTTGCATCTTTTTTCGTCGTGAGGTACTCACAAAGTAGAATGGATTGTTTTCTCCAAAGCTGATAATATCTGATGAGAAAACATTAAATGAATTTCCAAAAGAGGCATTTAGATAGTATTGCTCGGCTATTCGAACATAGGACAATAACTGAATGGGAAATTCGTAAGATCGTAAAGTAAATTTAGAATTATCGTCGAGATTAATAGAGCTGTTATTTAGGGTGAAATTGTAGCGTCGATTGACAAGGTTTAATCCGCTTTCTAAGGAGAAGGTATTGCTGAAGTTATACCTTATAACCATACCTAAAGATTGTCCAAATCGAGGTAAAAGCTCAGAACTGTATTCATCTTGCCAGTCGACAGATTCATCGCCTGCATTAAAATAGGCGGCGGGGATAATGGGTTTAAATTGTAAGCCGAAGGTAAACTCATCGATAGTATTTTGTGCCTGCATTAAGAATGGCAGAACACAAAAACTTATGAGGAGTTTTTTAATCATTATCGGCTACAACTTCAACAATTTCTTCTGGCATTTCTCTTTTCAACATGCCTTCTATTCCAGATTTTAGGGTAATTGTTGAGGATGGGCAGCCACTACATGCCCCTTGTAATGAAACGGTTACAATACCTTTTTCGAACTTTTTTAGCGAAATAAAACCGCCGTCTTGCTCCACTGCTGGTCTTACATATTCGTCCAATAAATCAGCAATTTTTTTCTCTATATCAGAAAATTCTCTGACCAATTCTTCTTTATGAGTAATAGTCTTACTCTTTTTAGGAGAGGCATTTTCGTTAATTACGGTACCACCATCTACTAGGAAGTCACGCATAAATTCTCGCATCTCTACAATAATATCATTCCATTCAATGCTATTATCTTTTTTAGTAATAGAGATGAAATTATTACTTAAAAACACTTTGTCTACAAATGGAAATCCAAAGAGCTCTAGTGCAAGGGGTGAACTGCTTGCTTCTGCTCTGTTATTGAACTCATAGATGTTTTGATCAACTAAAATTCTATTAGCCACAAATTTCACAACTAATGGATTTGGCGTTGACTCAGCGTATAGTGATGTTGGTATTTTGGTCATTTATTGTTTTTATGCAAAGTTAAGTCATTCTTTTATCTTTGGAAATAAAATCCATGGCATTAATAAAAAGTGTAAACGGTAAAAGCCCTCAGATGGGTGAGGATGTGTATTTAGCTGAAAATGCTACCGCTGTTGGCGATGTAGTAATGGGAAATCAATGTAGCGTTTGGTTTAATGCCGTTATTCGTGGAGACGTTCATTATATTCGAATAGGGAATAAAGTAAACATCCAAGATGGGGCAGTTATTCACTGTACATATCAAAAGCATCCTACCGAAATAGGTGATAATGTGTCCATTGGACATAATGCTTTGGTGCATGGTTGCAAAGTGATGAACAATGTACTAATTGGAATGGGAGCTATCGTTATGGATGGTGTAACGGTTCATAGCAATTCTATTATAGCTGCAGGAGCGGTAGTTTTAGAAGGAACTACAGTTGAAAGTGGTTGTATTTATGCTGGAGTACCTGCAAAAAAAGTAAAAGAATTGAGCCAAGAGCAAACGGCAGTACTCATTGAAGGTATTGCTGATAATTATGTGATGTATTCGTCTTGGTTTACGGCTTAAGTTTTACTTCTTCTAGTCGAATATCTTCACCAAAAAAGAATTTTGCCGATTGCTCGAACGAATTGGTATAATCTGAAACAAAAAAGTGATGCTCTGCTTTTTTATCACTTAGTAGTTTTTCATTTTCTAATATTGTCTTTATATGTTTTGCGACTTCGCTTGCAGAGTCAATAATTTCGACCTTATCGTCGTAAAATTTTTCTATTAGGTTTTGAATTAAAGGGTAGTGGGTACAAGCTAAAATTAATTGATTGATGTTATTTAGCTCTTTATGATTTAGATAATTATGAATAATGGCTTCACTAATTTTACCTTCAATAAATCCTTCCTCTATCATGGCAGCAAGTAGAGGAGTGGCTAAGGACTTTACATTTGCATTATTATTTTTATCTCTAATTTTTTTAGGATAAATACCTGAATTTATAGTGCCTTTTGTTCCAATAATACCAATATTAGAAGTGGTGTTAGAAGATGTTAATCTATCCACAACAGGCTCAATGACGTTGACTACTTCAATGTTAGGGCATGTTTTAACAACTGTTTCATGAGCCAAAGAAGAAGCTGTATTGCATGCGATTACAATCATTTTACAGCTTTTATTCTTTAGAAAAGCAGAAATATTCTGAGAGAATTCTTTTACAGATTCTTCTGATTTATCGCCATAGGGCAGGTGTTTAGTATCACCAAAATAGAGTATACTTTCATTGGGTAAGAGTTTGCGAATAGCTTTAGCTACTGTTAGCCCGCCAATGCCAGAGTCAAAAATACCTATTGGATTATTTTTATTCACCTTTCTAAGATAGCACAAAAAAAGCAGTTTGAAAGAATCCAAACTGCTTTAAGAGATTATGTTGTTGTATTATAGTCCTAATTTTGACTTAACGAGTGAAAGTACATTTTCACTTTCAGCAGCGTATAAAAAGCTTCCTGAGCCTGAGTCAAAGATAAAGGTGTAATTACCTTCTTTTGCTACATTGTCAATAGCCATCATTGCTTTGTCTCTGATAGGGGTAAACAGTTCAGCTTCTTTTTCACTTAAAGACTGCTGAGCATTTTTTTGGAACTCAACTACACGTTGCTGAATGCTTTCAATTTCACGGATTTTATCCTCTTTAATCACATCGGTATAGCTTGTTTCATTTTGCTGATACTCCACTACTTTCTTCTCATATTCGGCTTGCATAGCTGATAATTGAGATTCTAGTCCTTTAGCATAGGTTTGTAATTCTTCTTGCATTTCAATGCTTTCAGGCATCATTGCTAAAAGTTCATTAGAGTTTAAGTAGCCAAACTTTTGGGCTTGTGCCGATAGTATAATTCCTACACAAACTAAAAGGGTTAAAAGTACTTTTTTCATTTTTTTAGAGTTTTAATTATTATTTATATCCCAACATTTTTAGGATGTCATCACTTTTGTCGAGGTCTGGATTGCTAAATAGCATTGTCAGATTACTTGACTTGTCAAAGATAATATCATATCTTTTTTCATTAGAGAAATCTTGTATAGCATTATACACTTTATCCTGTATAGGCTTCACAAGCTCTGTTCTTTTTTTGTATAAATCTCCTTCAGGACCAAAGCGTTTTCTTTGTAGTTCTTTGGCGTCTTTTTCTTTATTTATGATTTCACTCTCTCTTTTGTTTTTCATTTCTTGAGTGAGCAATATTTTATCAGCTTGGTACTTTTTATAGAGCACATCTATTTGCTGATATACTTCTTCAATTTCGGATTGCCAGTTGACAGATAGTTTTTCTAATTGATCTTCAGCAGAAGCATATTCTGGTATTCTTTCGAGAATATAATCAGAATCAACATAGGCAAATTTTTGTGCCTGACTTACAGACGCAAAACAAACTAGTGCTATTAGAATTAACTGTTTCATAGTGGTGTGCTAAAATATTAAAATTGTTGATTAATTGAAAAGTGAAATTGACTTCCATTTGCAGATGGTGAGCCTATCACTTCATCAAATCCATATCCCCAATCTACGCCCATTATTCCCATCATTGGAATCATCATTCTAATCCCAACCCCAGCGGAACGTTTTATATCAAACGGATTAAAGGTATTTGAATTGTTCCAAGTGTTTCCAGCCTCTAAAAATGCTAAAGCAAATATAGGCGACTGCGGATTTAATGATAACGCATAACGGAGCTCTAAAGTATATTTATTGTAAATAGTTGCCCCGTCTGTTGGCGAGAGTGAATTGTTTTCATACCCTCTTAGAGCAATAACTTCTCTTCCGTCAACAGCATAACCGCTAAGACCATCTCCACCAACATAAAATCGTTCAAATTGTGATAATGATTCTTCACTGTTATATTTACCAATAAGCCCGTATTCTAAGTTGGTTTTTAATACTAGCTTATCAGTTAAAGCAGTAAACCAGTTTGCACCAATATTCCATTTGTGATATTCTACCCATTTACTAGCATCAAGTGGATCTGGGCTGCTTTCTTCTCCATCAAATAGAGAATAAGGTGGTGTCATCTGAACGGATAACTTCATGTTTGATCCCCTTCTTGGAAAAGTAGGTTGATCAACAGAATTTCTGCCTAGTACAAATGAGTACGACATGTTGTAATATGTGCCATCAATGAAGCTGCCAAAGCTGTAGTTATCAACTAAGTATTTCTTCAAACTTACATTTTGGTATAGAGTAAAGAAGTCATCAGGCCACTTTAGTCGCTTTCCTAATCCTAAAGAAAGTCCTGTCACTTTAAATGTGCCGCTATTTTCTTCATCGCTACTAATTCCGTTTGAGGTGATAGAATGGTATGCTCCTACTGTCAGAGAATTAGGTTTTTTACCACCAAGCCATGGTTCAGTAAAGGAAACATTATAGGATTGAAATAGCCTTCCGTTTGAAGTTGCTGAAATACTGAATCGTTGTCCATCTCCTGAGGGAAGGGGTAGCCATGCCTCTTTATTGAAAATGTTTTTAGCTGAAAAGTTGTTAAAGGATACTCTAAAAGTTCCAATGACTCTATCCGCACCATAACCACCTTGTAGTTCAATTTGATCTGATGATTTTTCTTCAACGATATAGGTAAGGTCAACCGTTCCATCTTCTTGATTAGGCTGAACATCAATATTTAATTTTTCTGGGTCGAAATAGTTCAGCGTTGCAATTTCTCGTTGAGAACGCATGATGTCAGAACGGCTAAACAGGTCGCCAGGTTTTGTGCGAATTTCTCGCATTATAACGTGGTCATTAGTTTTAGAGTTTCCACTTACCGATACTCTGTTTACTCGAGCTTGTAAGCCTTCGTAGATTCGGACTTCAATATCGATAGTGTCGTTTCGAATTTCTGTTTCTACAGGCGTTACTTGTGAGAAAAGATAGCCGTTGTCTAGGTAGATAGAGTGTATGTCTTTACTGTCTGGGCTTCCTAATATTCTACTTTCCAATACACTTTGGTCAAAAATATCACCTTTTTCTATGGCTACTATTTCTGCAAGTTCCTCATTGGTATATTTAGTGTTTCCAACAAAATTGATATTACCAAAATAGTAAGTCTTTCCTTCGGTAATTTCAAGCTTTACATTTAGTAAGTTTTCTTCTGGATTAAAGGTGATGCTATCGTTATTAATTTTGGCATCTCTTAATCCTTTTTCATTGTATTTTTCAATAATGAGTTGCTTATCATTTTTGAAGGCTTCCTCTAGAAATTTTGAGGATTTGAAAATTCTAAAAAACTTCTTCTCTTTAGTGTCTTTCATCAATCGCTTAAGACGTTTCTCAGTAAATGCTTCGTTTCCGGCGAACTCAATACTTCCAATCTTTACTTTGTCTCCTTTTTCAATGTCGAGGACGAGTATAACATGATTTTTAGTTATCGTATCTTCAATTTCGTTTATTTCTGTAGTAACGTTTAAAAAGCCTTTTTCTTTGAAGTAATCGGATACAATATTCTTAGTATTGATAATTACATTTTTGGTAATAATTTTACCTCTTGCTAGCTTAATTTTTTCTCTTATGGCATCTATTTCTGATTTTTTAATGCCCTCAAATTTGAACTTTGATAGCCTTGGCCTCTCCTCTAAATAAAGGGTTAGGAATATGGTATTTCCCTGTGTAGAGCTAACTTTAATTTGTATGTCAGAAAATAAGCCTTGCTTCCATAGTATTCGGCTAGCTTTTGTTAGTGCATCGCCTGGAATTTCAATTGTAGAGCCTATTTCTAAATTGGATATCTGTATGAGGGTTTTGTGGTCTAAAAACTTTGTGCCTTCAATGGTTATTCCACCAAGAACGTATTTTTTTGGACTTGAATAATCGAAACTTTCTGAGTCATTAGAAATGTTTATCTGGGCTATACTCAGATGAGTTATCAAAAAGGTGAAAATTAATATAGAGATACTTTTTTTAAGCATTTTCTTTTTCTATTTGTTCACTTGTTTTCCCAAATCGTCTTTCTCTAGATTGAAAATCAATAAGGGCTTCGTATAGGTTTTCACGCCTAAAGTCGGGCCACAAAATCTTTGTGAAATACAATTCTGAATATGCAATTTGCCACATTAAAAAATTACTTATTCTGAGCTCTCCACTAGTCCTTATTAACAGTTCTGGGTCAGGTATATTGTATGTGTATAAGTGGTTTCTAACACTTTCTTCATTTATATCATCAATATTCAAATTGCCATCCTTAACCTTTTCAGCTATTTGTTGAATGGCCTGCACAATTTCTTTCTTTGAACTGTAACTTAATGCGAGTACTAATGTCATTTTGTTGTTTTGAGAGGTTTTCTCAATGGCAACGTTTAAATTGTTCAAACACTTTTTTGGCAAATCGTCAAGATTGCCAATGGCTACTAGTCGAATATTGTTATTCATTAGTGTTTTGGTCTCTTTAGTAATGGTGTTCACTAAGAGTTCCATTAAAGCGTTTATTTCAGATTTTGGTCGGCCCCAATTTTCTGATGAAAAAGCGTACAGGGTTAAATATTTTAATCCAATTTCTGCTGCTCCTTCAACAGTATCTCTTACTGCCGTAACGCCCACCTTGTGTCCAAACACTCTGATTTTGGATTGCTGTTTTGCCCAACGGCCATTACCATCCATGATGATGGCAACATGATTTGGTAAAGTGTTTGTATTAATATTGGTCTTGTTAGGCATTTATTAGTATTGACAGACCTTAGGTTTAGTATAAATTCTGTATGAGATGGTTAGACCAGTAAAATAGTACCAATCCGTCCAGTCATTTTCGTTAGCACGTTGTCTATTAGTGTTTCCCGTCCAAGTTGTAATATCGGCACCTGGATTTGCTGCTAAAAATTCTTGTAATGCATTACTTCTATCTGAAAGGGTAGCTGCATCAATATTTTCCATTGCCAGATATTGTGGGCTAGCATAGATTCCTCCTACATCATCTAGGTAGTCTGTAAATACCTTTCTTATTCCGTATTCTAAAGCAATACTGAGATTGTCTCCCAAACTTGCCTTTAATCCAACTCCAATTGGAATAGCAACTTGTATAAGCTGATATGGATCCTTTTCAGGGTATCGTGTAGAATATTGCCCCTCAGTTCCTAGTGGCTGTAAATCTAGCCATGGATTGTTGGAGTCATCACCGTCTCTATCAAATGGGTTTTGAGTATCCGTTTTTCTAGCTTGTGGATTAAAATTGAATAGTGAAAAACCTGAGAATATGTATGGTGTGAAGGGATATCTTTTATTACCTGTTTCATAAGGGAAAAAGTTGAATTCTACTACCCCTGATAACTCATAAATAGAAGATTTGAAGTGTAAATTTCTATTAAACTTCGCGGTATCAATATCGTTTAGCTTATCGCTTCCTCTGATTTCACCTAGTGAAAGACTTCCTCTTAAAGCAAACCGTCTATTTAAATTTGTTTTGTATTGAATCGAACTCGCTGGTTGAGCCAATCTAAAGTGTTGGTCATTCAAATCTCCTATGTAGTAGGAGGTACCTAGCATTAGACCTACCTCAGAGTAGGGATCTATGGATTGGGATTGAGCATTTAATGCGAAGGAAAATGCTATAACTACTAATATGAACAGTCTTTTCATTTAAAATTGTGTTACGATATATGAGTAACGCACAAATATAGGTATTTATGATAAAATAGGATTAGTTTCTTTTATCCTTACCCCACATTAATTTTTCTCTAATAGTTGATATGAAGGATTGTTTCTCAAATTGTATCAATTTTACCTTGTATTGAGCTTTCTTAATTGTGAGCTCTAATCCAGGACCAATTGCCCTTGAACGGCTGTCTAGAGCTACTAGAGCTAGCTCGTCTTTTTCAGATACTTTCAGCGTTATTTTTGATTTATCAGAAACAATTATTGGTCGTACGTTTAGATTGTGAGGGGCAATGGGTGTAATTATAAAGTTATTAGTTCCGGGTAAAACAATAGGTCCGCCACAACTCAAGGAGTAACCCGTTGAACCTGTTGGACTAGAAATAATTAAGCCATCTGCCCAATAGGTATTTATAAATTCATCATCAAGATAGGCGTGAACTCTAATCATCGAAGAAGTGTCTTTTTTCAAAACAGTAACCTCGTTTAATGCAAAGTTAGTGTCGCCAAATAGATTATTTTCACTGTTAAGTTGTAATAATGTTCTGTTTTTAATGGTGTAATCTCCCTTAAGAAGGTGATTTATTGCGTATTCTATCTGATCGGTTGAAACGCTAGAAATAAATCCAAGTGTACCAGTATTTATTCCTAAAATAGGGATGCCTGAATCTCTTACTAGAGTAATAGTTGCAAGTAAGGTGCCATCGCCTCCAATACTCAATATAATGTCTGCATTTTCTTTTAATTCTTGTGGAGTATCGAAAGTTGAATATTCATTTTTAAATTTAATATCACTGAGAAGCTCAGAAAACTGAGACTCAATAATTAAATCAACGTTTTCTTGTTCGAGCTTATTTATCAAATGCTGAACATATACCGCTTTTGCTTCATTAAAAGTAGTTCCAAATAATGCTATTTTCATGATTAAAATGGATTTGAAAAATGAATATATAAGCCCCATTCATTGAGGTGATTTCTGCTGTATTCTAGCCTTATCAATTTATCGTAATATGTAACTATATCTAAACTCACACCTTGACTTGCTAATAAGGAATTGTTTAGACTATTTTCATTAGAAAATTTATTGTCAATTACGCCTCCTACATCAGCAAATATACTGAAGTAAACAGAATAAAAGGCTTTTTTGAATTGTTCCATTTTAAAGTATGGAATTTGCAAATTAGTTTTTGGTATTAACTCGTATTTCAATACTGTTTTTGTCATTGCAAAATGCTCCCCGTCCAATACGTAGTATTCATAGCCTCTAAGGTAGTCTTCAAAACCTAAAGATTCATTGAGCACATAGGGTAAATTGGTGTTTGTTTGGAATTTCATTTTCACACTATTACCTAAATATACTCTTGGTTTTAGCGTGAAATGGCGTTCTGTTTTTGCAGTAATACTAAAGTTAGAGAAGTCGGTATTTACTCCATTGTAGTACCCAACTAATACTTCATTGAAAGAGCCTTTTATGGGGTATGTTACAGAATTTCTCTTTTCATTTTCATAGTGGTATTCAATCTTAGAGTATTGAAAACGGTTTTTTCCTTCTGGTAAAAATGTAGTGTTAAGGTCCAAAACCTCTTCGGGGCTTTCAATTAAAGTGTGTTGAATATTTAATCTATGTACAGTATTTAAATTCTTTTTGTACTGAAGACTAATTGAAGCATTCCAGTCTCTTAAATAATCGTCTTCTAAACTGGTGTATAGTAATTTGTTGTTTAGGGTCTTATAATGAAACTGCTCCATTCTGAACAGTTCAAAGTTAAGAATTGTTCCTAGTGTTTTTGCTGTGTTGAAGTAAGGGATATCGTATTCAAAAAGGTAATGTTCTTTGTACCCTTTTCTGAGTTTTATTTTAAGAAGTTCGTTGCGTCCTCTAAAGTTATACCAATTTAGAAATACGCCATAATTTAATCTAGAGAAATCGGTAAAGTTTGATGCCTTTAAACTATCCCAAAAGACGTTGAAGTTACGCTCTGATATTTCTAATATGGGATAGGGCCAAACGTACCAACGCTCTATAACCTTTATGACTACGTCTATGTTATTTTCTGAATATGTAGGTATGATGTCAATAAAGTTAAAAAGCCATTGACTACTTATATTTAATTCACTTTGCGCTACTTTTTCTGAAAACGACTCAAGAGTCAAACTATCGCCTATTTGAAAGGATAACTCTCTTAGTACAGTTGACTTTTTGGTGATTTTGTTTCCTTCAATTTCAACAGAATTTACGTAGTATTTCCCCTGTGCATTTAGTGCAAGTGAGGTTGTTAAGATAAAAAAGATGAAAAATAAACGCATTAGGGATTGAGGTACCTCATTAATGAATCAAATCTATCTGAAAGGTTATCCGTGTTTTCAGAGTAATTGTAACTGGCTGCTACATTATACTTGTAGCGTTCAAATGTTTGAATCACAGCTGCAATATCAATTTTGTTAAGTTTTAGTGTTAGCTTTATGTTGTTTTTTTCATCTACATCGGTAATATAAGCACTTAATATTTTCAGATTGTTACTTTCTACAATCTGAGCGATTTCACTCATTGAATAGTCTTTCTTATTCATTTCAAGAATGATAACCCCACCACTTTCTTGAATTGCAACAATGGATGCGAGTCCTTCAATTACAGATTGTTGCGTAATAGCACCAAAGTAATTCTCATCACCCATAATTGGTAAGAGGGTCAACTTATGCTCATCCATGTATTTTATAATTTCAAAAACATCTCTTCCTAAAGGCATACAAAGCATCTCAATTTTTTCAGAAATACTTTTAATCTTATTTCCTTCATCGTGCATATTCCAAATGTCTTCTTCTGAAATAATGCCCAATAATTTATTGTCTTCAACAACTGCTATATGTGAGAGGCGAAATTCTTGCATAATAGACAAGGCTTCTCCTCCAGTAGTCTCTAGAGTAGCGGTCTGAATTTCTTTCGATATGAGTTTTTTCGCAATCATTTGATATAGCAAACATAGTATTTTTACCTTTGTTGAGCTTTAAATATTTCTAATCAATGACAAAGTTAAGTGTTAATATAAACAAAATTGCGACCATTAGAAATGCTCGTGGTGGCATGTTGCCCAATGTCCCATTAGCGGCTCAACGCTGCGAACAGTTTGGGGCTGATGGCATAACCGTTCATCCACGTCCGGATGGAAGACATATCACCTATACCGATGTACGAGAAATAAAACCATTGGTTACTACTGAGTTCAATATTGAGGGCTATCCAAATTCTTCTTTTCTTGATTTAGTGAAAGAAGTAAAGCCACATCAAGTGACTTTAGTTCCTGATGCCCCTGATGCCATAACATCTAACGCTGGTTGGGATACTATTAAGTATGAAAGTATGCTTGCTGACATTATTTCTGACTTAAAGTCCTGTGGCATTCGGACCTCTATCTTTGTGGATACTGAACTAAAGCATATTGAGGGAGCGGCTAAAATTAATACAGACAGAATTGAGTTGTACACTGAAAGTTATGCTACTGAGTTTTCATCAGACAAATTCTCAGCTATTGCACCATTCATTGAAGCAGCAAAATTAGCTCATAAAAGCGGATTAGGAATTAATGCTGGACATGATTTAAATCTTGAAAACTTATTGTTTTTTGCGTCAAATATTCCTCAACTTAATGAAGTATCCATAGGTCATGCCTTAATTTCAGATGCTCTATATTTAGGTTTGGAAGAAACCATTAAACGCTATAAAAACTGTCTGAAGTGAAGTTGTATTCAAGAGTTTTAGGAGAAGGTCAACCCTTGCTAATTGTTCACGGTTTGTTTGGTATGTCTGATAATTGGCAAACACTAGCAAAGCAATTTGCTGCTTTTTTTGAAGTACATCTAATAGACTTGCCTAACCATGGACGTTCTCCGCACACAGACGAGTTTTCGTACTCTTATATGTCTGAATACATCAAAGAGTATATTTCAGATTCTAATTTAGAAAATGTGATTATAATAGGTCATTCTCTAGGTGGGAAATTGGCTATGCAATTAGCCGTAACAGAGCCGCAATTAATTTCTAAGTTAATAGTAGTTGATATTAGCCCTCGCTTTTATCCTATTCACCATGATAAGATAATAGAAGGACTTCAATCTCTCGACTTTTCTAAGTTAAAATCTCGTTCTGAGGCCGACACTGTTTTGTCTAAACACATAGATGAAGTTGATACAAGGCAGTTTTTATTGAAGAGCATGTATTGGAAAGAAAAAGGAGTGCTTGATTTTCGCTTCAATTTAACTGCTATTTCAGCTAATATTGCCAATGTAGGAGAAGCTTTACAAGAAGGAACTATCTTTGAAAAACCCACCTTATTTTTAAAAGGTGAAAACTCAAATTATATTGGCGATTATGATGAAGATTTAATCTTCACTCATTTCCCAGATGCTAATATTGAAAATATTGCCGACAGTGGACATTGGCTTCATGCCGAAAATCCCACTCAATTCTTTGAAACAGTAATGCGTTTCCATATCTAAATTACTGTACTATAATTTTGATTTTCTTATTATCAACTTCTAAGAAGTAGAATCCAATATTCAAATCGTAATCTAAACGATAAGTATTCAGTCCTTCAGAGATTTGCAATTTATCGTTGACTATTGTTCGTCCTTGTGTATCAATAATTCTAAAGTTTTTGTTTGAAGAATTAGTTGAATAAAACTCTAAATTGAAGCGGCCATTATTTGGATTTGGATATAAGGTGTGTTCAAATGTTTGAAAATTCTGAATAGATGTTGGAGATGCACATGCAAATTCACAAGCAACTTCAGAGTTATAAGTTCCTGTTCCATCCATAGGGTCTATACAAGCCTCGTCAATACAATTGAAAGAGGGTTCGACTTGATTTTCTATTTCATTTATTCGCTCATTAAACTCTTGAAAGAACTGATTAGCAATATTAGCATCGTGGATAATCATAGTATTTTCATCGTTGTTAGTTTCAGCAGCACCTGACCAGTTGTGAGAACCCGTTATTACTAGGGGGTCAGAATCTGTATAGGCATGATCTACGATACAATATTTGTGGTGAAAGCTATCGCCAAATCCTTGGTGTGAAATTACGTTCACACCTTCTTCTAACAAAAACTCATATTCTGAACCTTGCGTATTTACCTGTTCTATTATTCCATTCACTTCAACACCACTTTCATATTCTTCAGCAATAGTAGTTCCAAGTTGATTGTTGGTAAAAACTAACAGAGCAAAATCGATTTCATCATCAGCAGATTTTAATGCATCAGAGATGTTCAGAGTTGTATTATCTGTTGGTGAAAAATACACTTCAAAATCATTACCATTTACAATAAAATGATGTGGAGTATTGTTAGTTTTATTGCTTCCAAATTTTGCGTTTTCATCGTCAGGTTCATCGCCATCAGAACCCCACATTTCATTGAATTCTAATTCATAGGCTCTCGCTACGGACTGGTCCTGCACCATAATTATATGGTTAGGGTCGTCAAAAATCTGACTAGAAGTCCAGTTTGTTGAGCCAGAAAGTACCCATGCATTGTCTGCCACATCAGCATCAATCACAATAAATTTATTGTGCATAATTCCCATTCCTTCAGGGCGTTCAATCCATGGAATATCGCTGTTTAGAGATCCTAATGCAGCAGTAGTCGTTGATTCGCAAGTGATATATCTCACTCTAACCCCTCTTTCATAAGCATCGTTAATTGCTGAGGTAATCATAGCGTCAGAATGGTTATAAACGGCAATATCAAGTGTAGAATCTGCTTTATCAATGTAAGCTTTAATACTGTCATTAGTATATACACCAGAGTACTGAGCATTTTCAATTGTTGCTACAGAAATGTCAACGGGATTATTAAAGCACACTCTTATTTCTCCAGAGGATGTAGATTGAGTAGCAAAAGCAAACACAGCGGAATATGCACTATCCGGACCCTCAGATGATAATGCTTGAACATAATATATGCTTCCTGCCTCAAGATTATCTAAACTAATGGCATGATTTTGAACATAACCACTATCAGAATATACAGTGCCTAGCTCAAGATCTGTTGTTAGTCCATATCTTAATTCAGAATAAGCATTATAATTAGTTGTGAAATTTACAATGAAACTTGAGGTTGTGATATCACTTTGTGTCAATGCTGAATTGTAGCAAATACCTCCGTTAAATTCAAAATCGTTTTCGTCTCTTACAAGTAATTGATAACCATCAAAACCAGTGAATGAGTATTGTGAAGAAATAGCAGTCATTTTTACTGGGCATGATGGAATTAGAGTATTTTCTATATCACATCCAGCTTTCACATAAATTATTCCACTTTGACCTCCTACACTAAAATTATGTGTGCCTACACTAAATAGTTGTCCGGCATTTTCAAATACAACTTCTTCAATCGTTACGAGTTCCGATTCAGTACTTTCTCCAATATCATTAGGCGTAATAAGTTGAACTGTAATGCTGTACCCACTACCGTGATTAATAAGATTATTTACTGGCTGAATTTCAAGTAAACCATTATAGTCTATTAGTACGCCAGTGACTGTAATGCTATCTCCTCTATTAACACCTTCTGTGTTTTCAGGGTCATAGATTGCAATTCCAGCTGTACCATCTTCAATATAGCGTATTGGGCTTCCAATTTCATCGCCATTTGTTACAACTCCAGTTACAGTTACTACTGATTCTTCATCTTGTTCTCGAGCTGTTGCAATATCCATTTGGGCAAATACAGACGATGTACAAGCGATAGTAATTAGAAGAATAATTATTTTTTTCATAATGAAATGTTAGTTAAAATGTAAGTTTAGCTGATAGATTTATTCGTCTTCCCATTCCAAAGAATACACCAGCAGATTTTGCATCAAAATCAGTATAGTTAGCATTGTATGGGTCATTATTTTGTGCATCCGAAATATATACTTCATTTAATGCATTTAGCACACTGATTCTAAAGTCTACTTTGGTTTTTTTATTCAGTTTCCATGTGTAGCCAGCATGAAAATCAACTAGAGAATATGAAGGTATTTTCCAAGATTCTCTTCCTGCATTTTCACCATCTAAAGATAAAGGATCAAAATCAGAATAGTAATCGTCAAAATATGTTCCTCTAACTTTTAGATAAATATTGTCTAAAGGCTCATAACGTAGACTCAATCCAAACTGTGTTTGAGCGGCATCTCCAACATGCACACCTGTTGCATCAAAAGACTCTATTACTTCATTACCAAAGTCATCTATAACAGCTTGGTTGTTATCATCATAAAAACGAACGCTGTCTTGAGATTGCCATGTCCAATCGCCTAATGACATTAAGCCCTCAAAGGTTAACTTATCATTAACTCTGTACGCCAAATCCATTTCAACACCTTTGTGTAGGGCATCCATACCATTAATGTTGGCTCTGATAGGCTCATCGTCAATTAGAATAGTTACACCACCATTTGAAGGTTTATTTTCCCACATGGTATAGTATCCGTTAAGGTTAGCCGATAGTTTTGATGAGCGATAAGAGTAGCCACCCTCAACGGCTTTTACTATTTCATTTTGAATGTCTCTGTAAAGGTTGTTTGAATAGTCGTAAATATTATTGAATCTTGGAGCTTTCGAAATGTACCCAATGTTAAAGAACACATTATTATTTAGATCAATATTATAATTTGCTCCAGTTTTGATAGTATAACCTCTTATCCATTTCCATGATGACTCAGCTATTCTCGCTTCCGCAGAATTCATAGTGTAGGCTATGCCATTGTGTATGATGGTATCTTCCGCCATACTTTTTACAGCGCCAATAATAGTGCCATTTTCATCGTATACCACCTCTGTGATAACAGAAGTTCCAAGTGCTTCAACATAAGTGGTGTCATCTAGTACTAAGTCTTTCTTTTTAAAATTATCAATTCGTTTGTATGCAGAATTAGAACCGGAAATATTTAAAAATGCACTTAAGTTTCCTTTACTGTATTCTAATTGTGAAAATAAGCCTGACCATTTTACAATTCCATCGTTATTGTAGCGAACTTTATCGCCTACTCGTTTGATTTGAGATGTTTGTAACTGATTGTCGCTGTCAACAACGTAGTCGCCACCTAATAAATCATATACTTCTCTGTAGTGTTCGCCTTTGTAATAACGTAAGTCAATACCCCCAGAAAGAGTAAACTCATCATTCATTTGATAGTTCATAGTAGTAAGAGCACCGTACCAATAATGATTATTGATTGAACTTAGAAGATAAGTGTTTGATGCATTTTCTGCATCACTGTATAATGGGTCTATGTTGTTTCGGTTAAAGTCGTATGCTTCTTGAAAATTATATTGCCCGTCTTCATCATAGTTATCAGAATTTCCACTGAGGTTGGTGCCGCCACCATTACCTATTGAAGCATATGCAATGTTCGAAACATAAAATTTATCGCTAACTGCCCAAAAATCTCTAAAGGAAAATTGAGGTTTGTGGTAGTAATTCTTTTTGGTGTTTAGAGTTTCAACATTATTAATAGTGTCGCCATTGCTGTCTAATTCCCAACGGTTTAAATTCCCCCAGTGCTTGTTGTAGCCAATACCTTTATCGTAAATGTCGCCAAACAAAGTGTCGTTAATCCCTAAGTCTGAAGCGTATTCTCTTGAATAGGTAGCTATATCACTTTTGTAAGAACGTTGTCCGTGTTGTTGAGGTGCTCCTAAAGCAGATAAGCTAAGCGTATGTTTGCCTAATGATTTTTGAAGCTTGGCATAATAGAAAAAGCCTTCGCTAAAGGTTTCTTCAACAAAGCCATATCCTCTTTTGTATGAGCCAGCAAAAGTAAAACCCCAACCATTTTCTGATTTTCCAGAGTTGTACCCAAAGGATGTCCTTATTTTACCATAAGAATCAATCTCTTGCTTTATGCTTCCGCCTTTTCTACTTTCAATACCTTTTGTCAATAGATTCATAGTTCCACCAACAGAAGGAATGGCAATTTTAGAAGCGCCTAATCCTCTTTGTACTTGAATATTCCTGGTAACAGCATCCAAGCCGAACCAATTGGACCAATATACCCAGCCGTTTTCCATATCATTGACTGGGATACCGTCAATCATTACGGCGACGTTTCGTTGATTAAATCCTCTAATAGTAATTCGAGCATCACCGTCACCACCACCTTGTTGAGTGGCATATACGCCTGGAGTAGAATTTAACACCATTGGGATATCTTGTGAAGCCAACTCTTCATTTATTTTCTTTAGGGGTATGGTTGAAAATGCTACAGGCGTTTTTCGGTCAACAGCAAGGTCAGCTACTACTTGAACTTCATTTAGTACGATTGTGTTTAATGAGATGTTGAGGTAGATTGGCTTGCCTTCAAGCTTTAAGCTTTTGGTGTATTTTTCATATCCTACATAAGAGGCACTTAAATCTAGTGATTTAGCATCTGAAAAAACAGTGAATTTACCGTCAAAATCAGTGATTATTCCTTTGCCGTCAAATGCAATAGTAGCACCAAAGAGAGGCTCGTTAGTAGTGTTGTCAATTACAGTACCAGTAATCTTGGTTTGGCTGAAGCCAGTAAAGCCTATAAACAAGCAGCACAAAATAAAAAATGAATGCTTCATAGTGTAAAATATAAGTGCTGGTGAAAAACACCAGCACTTACAACGGTTAATTTATTTTATGATTATCGCTGAGGTCTTGACCGAATAATCGTCAAACACCATGCTTATATTGTACAGCCCATTTGAGAGGTTAGAAGTATTAATAATAGTATTCTCTCCAGAATTAATGAATTCTACTTTCATTTGTTGTCCAAGAACATTTATTAAAAACAATTCTTTGATGCCCTTAGTTGCTTTCAGTGTTAATGATTGTCCGATTTTAGCAGGGTTTGGGTAAATAATAAATGATATTAATTCGTTAACTTGAATTGATGAAGGTGTGCCTTCGCAATCACAATCGTGAGAGCCTAATTCAGTCCATGTATTGTTAGGTAATGAGTCCCACTCAGCGGTTGGATCAAATAAAACAGGATTGGAGCTAACACCTTTTTTTACTGACCCTTTTCTTACTAAGGTATGGTTTTTTGTCCACCAAGCACCATTGTTAGCATCTGTAAAACCAGCAGTAAGATCATCCGTCCATGCGTCGCCTGGATCTTCACCGATTTTTCCAATTAAATCGATTAAGATGCCATTTTTAGTAAGACCAATTGCATCATTACCATTCATATATAAAGGTGATGGATATTCTGGGGCTAATTGGTCAGCCATATTGTAAAGTTCAATTTCAATATAACCAAACTCATTAGTAGAATTTGTATCACTGTTTGTAATTATCCAAGTAGAATATGGGCTTAATGAACCTGAAAGTGTCATTTCATCATTTCCGCTACTTCCGTCAGTATTACCATCACCATTGGCATAGCGAACCACTTTATATGCCCCTAAGTCTACCGCAGATGAAGTAGGGTTGTATATTTCAATAGCTTTGTTGTTGGATGAACCTTCAACATACTCAGAAATAAATAGTTCGCTACAATCTTGAGCGATAAGATTTAATGAGAATAATGAGGCTACAAAGAATAAAATTTGTTTCATAATGAATTGAATTAGTTAATTGCTTCAAATTTAATGTAATTTTAGAAAAATGGTAGCATTATTGACTAAAAAATTAACAGTTATCAATCAATTTTATTTAACGTCACAATTACAATTTATTTATATTTACAAAATATTCAACTCCGTATGTCAGACAGCTTAGTAATAATACCTACTTTCAATGAAAAGGAAAATATCGAGCGAATAATTCGTAAAGTTTTTTCATTTGAAAAGGCCTTCGATATTCTGGTTGTTGATGATGGTTCACCTGATGGGACGGCGCAAATTGTCAAATCATTACAAAATGAGTACAAAGGATTGCATATTGAAGAACGAACAGGTAAACTTGGGCTAGGAACAGCATATATCCACGGCTTTAAATGGGCATTAAAGAAAGATTACCATTTTATTTTCGAAATGGATGCTGATTTTTCACATGACCCCAATGATTTATTAAGGCTGTATGATGCCTGTCAAGACAAGAATAATGATTTAGCAATTGGCTCACGTTATACAAATGGTGTCAATATTGTTAATTGGCCCATGAGTCGTTTATTAATGTCATTTTTTGCATCCAAATACGTGAAGTTTGTAACTGGTTTGCCAGTTAATGATTCCACCGCAGGTTTTATATGCTACAGACGGTCAGTTTTAGAAACCATTAATTTGGATAAAATCCAGTTTGTAGGTTATGCTTTTCAGATTGAAATGAAATTTAAAACATGGAAGTCAGGATTTGATATTTTAGAAGTTCCAGTTGTCTTTACTGACCGAAAAGAGGGTTATTCAAAAATGGATACCTCTATATTTTTTGAAGCTTTCATCGGAGTTATCCAGATGAAGATTAGAAGTTTATTTATCATACTCAAACAAAAACCCCATGCCTAGCACGTTAATTCGAAATGCCCAAATTGTTAATGAGGGTCAAATTTTTCGTTCAGATGTGTTTATTAAAGACGGTTTTATTGCTCAAATTAGTAATACCATTGAGGCTTCTGCCGATATAATTATTGATGCAGATGGCAAATACCTCATTCCTGGTGTTATTGATGACCAAGTTCACTTTAGAGAGCCAGGTCTGACTCACAAGGCAGAAATTTATACTGAGTCCAAAGCGGCTGTTGCTGGAGGCATCACATCCTTCATGGAAATGCCCAATACCAACCCCCAAACACTTACTCAAGAATTGCTCGAAGAAAAGTACAAAAGAGCAAGTGAGGTGTCATTAGCAAATTATTCCTTTTTTATGGGTGCTTCAAATGATAATCTTGAGGAAGTATTAAAAACCAACCCTAGAAATGTTGGGGCAGTAAAAATATTTATGGGCTCATCTACAGGTAACATGTTAGTAGATAACAGAGTGGTTCTAGAAAAAATATTTAAAGAGTCTAAAATGCTAATTGCGGTACATTGTGAAGACGAAGAAACCGTTAAAGCAAATGCTGAATTAGCACGACAAGAATTTGGCCAAGATGTCCCTATTAAAGAACATCCAAAGATTAGAAGTGTTGAAGCCTGCTATAAATCGTCTTCTATGGCAATAGAACTTGCCAAAAAATACGATACACGCTTACACGTATTTCACCTTTCAACAGCTAAGGAGATAGAGTTGTTTAGAAATGATATTCCCTTAGAAGAAAAACGCATAACTGCTGAAGTATGTATTCATCATTTGTGGTTTGATGATAGTCAGTATGCTGAAAAGGGGACACATATAAAATGGAATCCTGCCGTTAAAAGTAAAAGGGATAGAGACCAGCTTTTTCAAGCATTAATTGATGATAAGTTAGATATCATTGCCACAGACCATGCACCGCATACTTTAGAAGAAAAAGACAATACTTATTTTAAAGCACCGTCTGGTGGTCCACTAGTTCAGCACGCATTATCAGCTATGTTAGAGTTTTATCATCAGGGCAAAATAAGCTTAGAAAAAGTAGTTGAAAAAATGTGTCATGCTCCTGCTGTATGTTTTCAATTGGAAGGAAGAGGCTTTATTAGAAAAGGATATGCTGCTGATTTAGTATTGGTAGATTTAGATAATCCTTGGGAAGTGTCAAAAGAAAATATTTTATATAAATGTAAGTGGTCACCATTTGAAGGGACAACCTTTCAATCAAAAGTAACGCATACTTGGATTAATGGTCATTTAGCTTTTAAGGGTGGTCATTTCGACGAATCTCAAAAAGGACAACGTTTATTATTTGACAGGTAATAAAAAAAGGGGCTTATGCCCCTTTTTTTTAAAAGTGTCTTTTAAGAATTACTCTGCAGCTTCTTGAGTAGCAGTAGTATCCATTTCAGCTTCTTCAGCAACTACCTCAACTGTATCAGCAGTAGTAGTAGTTTCTTCAGTAGTAGTTTCTTCAACTACCTCAGCTTTTTCAGCAGGTGCTCCACAGGCCACTAGGCCCATTACAGCAATTGCTAGAACATACATTAAATTTTTCATTGCGTTTTTTTTTAATTGTTATAACAAGTGACAAATATAAGGTTATATATGTATTAATTAAGTTGTTTAACTTTGAAAAATGAAATATTTTTTAATAATTACACTATTATTATTTACATTTTGCACAAATAATAAGCAAAGTACTCAAGTAGCAATTGGGGATGTTCATATGAAAGAAATTCTAAAAGAAAGACAGTTGCTCATATCAACATTCAATACATATCAATATGAGGGAGCAATTTCAGAAGAAGGAATAGACTCTATGCTGTCATCCACCTATTTAAATCTTGGATATACTGATGAAGAATTTCAGTCCAGTTGGGAGTATTATCTTAATGAGGGTAAGGATGAATTATTCAATATTTATGGAAATGTTTTACAGGGTTTTGAGCTAATACGGGAAGAGTCTAGGAACTAGTTTTTTCCGATAAAAACCATGTGCTATATTTTTGAATACTCTCTCTTATTGGAATAAATTTGTAAGAGAGTGTTTTACTAATCTTTGCGTTAGAATAACTGCTATTTACCATAGATTTATTAGCAGTTTCCTTTGTGATGAGGGGAGACTTTCGTGTAATTATAGATTTAACCCAATCTAATCGCCAAGCTAATTCCTTTATGAAAGGGGTGACTTTTATATGTGGTTTTGGTCGGTTCAAATCTTCAGCAATCCATTCGAAAACCTGACTGTAGGCTAAATTCTCTGAGCTTAGGATAAAGCGTTCATTCACAACATCATTTTCAGAAAGTCTAACAATTACATTGGCTACGTCAATAACATCTACATAACCCGTGCTTCCAGTCGTAAAATACTTCAAACCATCCCATACTTTTTCGAAAAGCTGAGAGCTTCCTTTCGACCAATCGCCAGGTCCTAAAATTATTGATGGGTTTACAATTACAGCATCAAGCCCTTCTTGAGATCCACGCCAAACTTCTTGTTCTGAAAGGTATTTGCTAACGGAATAAGCCGTATTGTGAGGATTGGGTTTCCAGTAATTATCTTCTGTTTTTTCAATATCTGAATCCGAATTTCCTAGTGCTGCTATTGAGCTAACGTAGGCTAATTTGGACACATTCAATTTTATACATGTATTGACAATATTAGCTGTTCCTTCTACATTGAACTGCATCATTTTCTCAACTTCTTTTGAGTCGAACGACACTAGTGCAGCACAATGAATAACATTGTCACAGCCTTCAATGGCATTTTGAAGCGACAAAATATCCAATAAGTCACCATCAATCCATTTAATTTTCTGCAATAATTCGCTTTGATTGTAGTAGTTGAATATTTTTTCTACGATTGAGAAAGAGCTTGTTTTGCGTTTTAAAGCACGAACGCTCTTACCTTCTTGAGTTAATTTTAGGAGAATATGAGCCCCAACTAATCCTGTTCCACCTGTAATAAAAATCATCGTCAACAAAGGTAGAGAAAAAATAGCCCTAAAATTTCACATTATTTATATTTGCTAAAATAAAAATACATCAATGAACTTTGTAGAGGAATTAAAATGGAGAGGGATGATACACGATATCATGCCTGGTACTGAGGAGCAATTACAAAAAGAAGTAACGACGGCTTATATAGGCTTTGATCCTACTGCTGATTCTTTACACATTGGTTCGTTGGTGCAAATAATGATTTTAGTACACCTTCAACGTTGTGGTCATAAACCCATTGCTTTAATGGGTGGTGCAACGGGTATGGTAGGAGATCCTTCAGGAAAGTCTAAAGAAAGAAATATGCTTTCAGAAGATGTACTACAGCATAATTTACAAAGCGTTCAAAAGCAAATGGAACGATTTTTGGATTTTGATTGTGGAGAAACCTCGGCAGAAATCGTTAATAATTACGATTGGTTTAAAGATTTCAGTTTCTTGGATTTTATTCGTGAAGCAGGAAAACATATTTCTGTTAATTATATGATGGCTAAGGATTCTGTTAAGTCTAGGCTAGAAACAGGCATGAGTTTTACAGAGTTTAGTTACCAATTAGTCCAAGGCTATGACTTCTATTGGTTATACAAGAACAAAAACTGTAAGATACAGCTAGGTGGTTCTGACCAATGGGGAAATATTACTACAGGAACGGAATTCATTAGAAGAAAAGACGGAGGAGAGGCATTTGCAGTTACTACACCTTTGATTAAAAAAGCTGATGGTGGAAAATTTGGAAAGACCGAAGAAGGTAATGTTTGGTTAGATAAGCGATTAACTTCTCCATACAGGTTTTATCAGTTTTGGTTAAATTCTTCAGATGAAGATGTCAAAAATTATATTCGAATTTTTACTCTTCTAACGAAAGAGGAAATTGAAAAATTAGAGGCTCAGCATGAAGAAGTACCACACACGAGATTACTTCAAAAGACACTAGCTGAGGATATTACTACTCGCGTGCATTCAAAAGAAGATTTAGAGGCTGCAATTAAAGCATCAAATATTTTATTCGGAAAATCAACTTCAGAAGATTTGCTGTCCTTAGATGAGGAAACTTTCCTTTCTGTTTTTGAAGGTGTACCACAATTTTCCGTTGGCATGGCTGATTTGGAAGTAGATATTTTTGATTTTCTAGCAGAAAAAACTCAGGTTTTTTCTTCAAAAGGTGAGGCAAGACGCATGATTCAAAGTAATGCTGTTAGTATCAACAAAGAAAAAATAACTTCTGATAAAGCGCTTTCTGATAACGACCTTATTTCGAATAAATATTTATTGGTGCAAAAAGGGAAGAAGAACTATTTCCTTATTGCCGTTAACTAGGGTAGTGACGAATGGTGTAGATTAATTTTTATCTCGCCATCTTCAATGATATAACCAAAACTGTACTCTACTTTTGTTTCATCGCCATTTGTGTCGGTGAAGTAATAATGCCCAGCTGCAAACGCTTGTTGGTTTTTGAAGGTTATACCCACATTCTCAAAACGTACCTTAGTCCAAGGTTTAAGGGCAAAACCGTTGTCTTCAGAAATATGCCCACCAATAAAATAAGAGATAATATCTGTATGATTAGTCCTAAAAGCTTGTTCTTTAGCCATAGTAGGCTTCATTAACACTTCGTTGGCGTACATTTTGCTTACAAACTCTTCTGCCTCTAGTTCATTTTTTCCAATCTGAACAACTCCTTTTCCCCATTCATTTTGGGCCTGTAAAATATCTTCTTTTAACATGTTCGCAAGATATTAAATTCTTAATTTTTTAAAGCATTTTTTCGAAACAGTAGTAAATATCTTTGTCAGGCTTAAGATTGATGTGTCCAAGTTGTTTGTAGCCAATCCGTTTGTAAAAGACGATGGCTTTTGAATTATTGATATAGGTGTCCAAACGCATAGAAATATAGTTGTTTTCTAATGCTAAGTTTTCAGCAAATTTCATCATCTGTTTTCCTACACCTTTACTCCATACAGAAGTTTTGGCACACAGACGGTGAACTACCATGAAGTTATTTGTTTTGTCTTGCCAATCTATGGTAAGATAAGTGGGGTCTTGTTTGGTGTCAATTTTAATGCCGGATACAATTTCATTGTTAATGATGCCGACATAATAATCTCCAATTTCAAGATCTTTTTTTATGACCTCTCTGTTGGGATAGCTTTCATCCCATTGATCGATTCCTGAAGCTATCATTCCTTTCACACATGAATGATAGACTTCCATAATTTGATTGAGTTCGTCTACTTTGGCATTTCTAATGTTCATTATTGAATAAGTAAGTTACAACCTCTAATGTCCGAAAGTTCGAAACGGCCTTTCAGTTCAAAAGAGTATTCATCAATTGTTTTTCCTAAGTCTTGAGTAGCGATAAATGAGCAGGAATTAATATTGACTAAGTCAATTATATTAATACCTCCAGTCTGTTGGTGATTTAATATGGCAAAAGGGTCTTGAGTATCGCGAATTATGACTTTCATCCAAGGCGGTGTTTCAAAAATTCCATTGCTCTTGGAATACGCTTGAGAAAGCAATTCCGTCATGCCATATTCGGAGTGAATAGCATTTAGTTGAAAGGCTTTTTTTAGAACATCATGAAGTTCTGACTTTATCATTTCTTTTCGCTGTCCCTTCATGCCTCCAGTTTCCATGACTATGACGTTATCCAGTTTTTGAGGGAACTGTTCGGCTAAGTCTAATAAAGCATAACTTACACCAATGAGTAAGGTTTTTTTCTCCGATTTTTGTGATAATATCTTTGCTAAATCTTCAAGATTATGAAGGTAGAATCCGCTTTCTTCGTGTTGGCTATTTTCAATGAGGCGACTGCACATATAGACTAATGAAGAGCCTTCTCTTTCAAGGTATGAGGGTAACAGTGCTAGTATTCGATAGTCCTCAGCTGTTCCGTAAAAATGTTCAAATCCTCGAATAAAACTTTCGGTATAAATGCTTAAATCAGTGATGTGATGTTGGCTGACGTCTTGCCCCGTAGTCCCGCTACTTGTAAATGTTTTTTCAATAGGTGAGTCATTTGAAATAATAGAATGACTCTTAAAAAACTCTATGGGTAAGAATGGGATGTTTTGAATTGATGTAATACTATTGATATCGATTTTGAGTAAGCTCAAATACTGTTTGTAGGGTTCGCAATTATTTGCTTGAAGATGAAATACCTTCAGAGCTTTCTCTTCAAACGACAGCTGTTTTTCAAATACCCAATTCATATGGCGAAAATAAAAAAAGCTCCTATTATTATGTAGGAGCTTTTCAACTAAATATCATATTTTTTTAATTTATAACCCTAGCTTACCAAAGAACTTAGCAATACCAGCACCGAATTCTTTTGGAATTTCAACTACCATAGAGCTAAATGTAAGTTGGTCATTTACTCCAATAGCAATGGCGATAGATATGATTAAACCGATTAAAGCATATGAGAAATCTTTAATCAGTAGCTTGAAAGCCATAGCGGTGCTATTTTCGCCAGAATTACGGATAGCCATAGCCACTTCTCTACCGCCTAATAGTCCTATAAATACCCATGTTGTACTCATTGGTACTTTGGAATATAGTTTAAAGTAGAATAAAATAATACAGTAAATGAAATCAATAATAGTAGCAAATCGAACATCTGTTACTACTGATTTTTCAGTAACAATTTTTTGGATTCGTCCTCCTTTATAGTAGAGTAATAAGCCTAAGCCAATAAATACAACACCAGCAAAACCAGCGAATTGTCCAAAGCTCATGCTTCTAGGTAGATAAACAGCAATGTTTGCTGCATCTTGCATTAGCCATACAGACCATAATGTACCACTTGTAATCCATTGTGCAATGGTCCATCCAAACTTAGCTTCACCAGTAAATTTCTTTTTTGCCCATTGAGATATTAGCATGAAAATAATGAACCCCATAAAAAAGGCCAGTACATATCCACTCATACTCTTAGCAAGCACTTTACCTACTGCAGCAGGTGCAGCGGCAAATGAAGTCAATAGAATGAATGTAGTAGATACAGGCATTCTTAAACGCGTAAGAATCAATAAGAATATAGGTGCGGCTATCTGTAAGAAGTGAAAATTTGTAGGGGATGTTTCGAAGCCTTTTGCCATCAGTCGACCATGACTCACGTCTCCGTCAAACACAAACCATGAGTAACCAACAGTGGCTAGGAAAATACCACCAATAAATATCCACAGTACCCACCATTTCTTTTCTTGGTTAGATGCTATGAATGTACCCAGTGTTTGAATACTGTCATTAGCAACAGCTGCATAGGCAGCAAATACGAAACCAACCCACATACCAATCTGAGGGTAAGGAGTAGCAAACATTGCCAAAATAAAGGCAACAACAATAAAAGTTAGAAAGTTCCTTTCACCTTTTTGAATCCAAAGGTTCGTAGGATAGCTGAATTTGGACATAAACTTCTTCATAGTATATCTTTAAGGTTAAGCGAAGTTTATAGTACAGCGATAGCGTATACTGCAACCATAATTACTATGTAAAGAAGTTTGCTAATATCTGTTTTGTTCTTGATAGTTTCCATCTGTCTATTATTGAATTAAATATACTGCAAATCAATAAGAATTAACTCCAAATCAAGTTAATTGAAAGTAAATCTAATGTTAAGAAATTGTTAAGAGACTAATTATTTTCTGTTTTTTCGATGCTTAAGTACTTTTGATTCTATGGAAAAAATCAATTCTTCAGCAATATTTTTTGTAAGGTCTCCAGCACGCTCTAATTTTCTTACACAGGACAGTAAATAGAATAAGCTTTCAGCTGAGGACTCTTCATAATTACTAATAATTACTGTGCTTGCATTACTATTGATAGAATTAAGAAGTTCGTCTTGTTTAAATACTCGCCTTGCGATTTTTGTGTCTTCTTTTTCAAATGCTTCTATGACATTATCCATCATAGCCTGAGTTTGCGCAAACATTTCCTTAATCTGAATCTCTTTAATGGCTTGTTTAGGAAATGGAGTATTCAGATTGTTAACATAGTTTGCAATACCGTCTGCTATATCAGCAATTCGTTCGAGTTCATGAGTGATTTTGTACACAGACAAAACAAACCTCAAATCTACTGCTACGGGTGAAAATAAAGCTAGAATATTTTCACAAT
>Ga0209659_1000008_pt1 | contig 143239 bp, 129 predicted proteins | sample SaaInlLV_10m_DNA_FD_184658 | JGI IMG/M metagenome (GOLD analysis project Ga0209659, IMG submission 184658) | Marine microbial communities from expanding oxygen minimum zones in the Saanich Inlet - SI072_LV_10m_DNA (SPAdes) (version 2) | ecosystem: Environmental > Aquatic > Marine > Intertidal... | reverse complement strand
TACGCTTGAAATGAACAAGGTGATTGTTGGGCAAAAACAAATGATTGAACGACTACTTATCGGTCTTCTTGGACAGGGACATATCCTGTTAGAGGGGGTTCCTGGTCTTGCCAAAACATTAGCCATTAACACTTTGTCTAAAGCGGTAGCGGGTAGTTTTAGCAGAATTCAGTTTACACCAGATTTACTTCCGGCAGATGTTGTTGGGACTATGATTTACAATATAAAAGCAAATGATTTTAGTATAAAAAAAGGTCCTGTTTTTGCAAACTTTGTGTTGGCGGATGAAATTAATCGTGCGCCCGCCAAGGTTCAATCCGCTCTTTTAGAGGCAATGCAAGAAAAGCAGGTTACTATTGGAGATGAAACTTTTGTCCTTGATAAGCCGTTTCTTGTAATGGCTACTCAAAACCCTGTAGAACAAGAGGGAACTTACCCCCTTCCAGAGGCACAAGTAGATAGGTTCATGTTAAAAACAGTCATAGATTACCCGAAAATTGAAGATGAACAACTTATTGTTAGAGCGAATCTTAAAGGTGATTTTGAAAAAATTAAACCCGTAGTGACTGTTAAACAAATTTTAAGAGCGCAGGCTGCTGTTAGGGAAGTTTATATGGACGAAAAAATTGAGAAATATATTTTAGACATTGTTTTTGCCACCCGATATCCTGAAAGATATCGTTTGCCAGAGTTAAAGCCTTTAATTTCTTTCGGGGCTTCACCTAGGGGGAGTATTAATTTAGCTACCGCCGCAAAGTGTTATGCTTTTATAAAGCGTCGAGGGTATGTCATACCAGAAGATGTTCGTGCGGTCGTTTACGACGTTCTTCGTCACCGAATAGGTATCACTTATGAGGCAGAGGCGGAAAATGTATCCTCAGAAGATATTATTAGTCAAATTGTCAACGTTATTGAGGTTCCTTAGTTGTTGTTGCGTTTATTGTATAGCTTAATCCGTACCTAATTAATAGTGCACTTGTTTAATGGACACCAAGGAATTACTTAAAAAAGTTAGAAAAATAGAAATTAAAACTCGTCGGCTTTCCGACCATGTGTTTGGTGGTGAATACCATTCTACTTTCAAGGGCCGCGGGATGACTTTTTCAGAAGTAAGACAGTATCAATATGGGGATGATGTGCGAAACATTGATTGGAACGTAACGGCCCGCTGTAATGAGCCCCATATTAAGGTTTTTGAAGAAGAGCGCGAACTTACGCTTATGTTGATGGTGGATGTGTCTGGATCAAAAATATTTGGATCAGAAGCGCAATTTAAAAATGAAATCGTTACTGAAATTGCAGCCACGCTTGCCTTTTCGGCAACACAAAACAATGACAAAATTGGCCTCATTTTGTTTTCTGACGCCATTGAATTGTATATCCCACCAAAAAAGGGGCGCTCTCATGTGTTAAGAATCATTAGAGAGTTGATTGAGTTTGAGCCAAATAGTAAAAAAACAAATATTGCTCAAGGCTTAAAGTTCCTGTCTAATGTGATGAAAAAGAAAGCAATTGTATTCCTTCTTTCTGACTTTATGGCTAAAGACTATCAACACAACCTAAAAATCGCGTCTGGTAAACACGACATTACAGGAATAAGAGTTTATGATAAATATGAGGCTAAAATTCCTAACTTGGGAATGATACAGGTTCAGGATCAAGAGACGGGTGCCAGTTTTCTTGTTAACACCGCTTCCAAATCTGTTCGTAGGAACTATCAGGCAAGCTACAAAGACAGCGTTGATTACTTTTCTAACAGTTTTAAAAAATCTGGCGCTGGAGCTCTTGATTGCAGGGTAGACGAGAGTTATGTGAAAAAATTATTGGGCTATTTTAAACAACGTGGATAGATATATGAAGTCAACGTCAAACATAAAACAATTTTCAAGCCAAGTTGGCCTTTGGCTAGTTTTTTGTATGCTTTTTTCTCTGTCGGGAAATGGCCAAGTGACATCTAGTATAGACTCAACCGCCATAAAAATTGGCGAAGAATTACGATACAGTATTGAGGTAGACACAGACTCTACAGCTCTGGTTGTTTTTTCTGAAGAACAAACGTTTCAACCGCTTGAAATTATTAATAGTTACCCTGTAGACAGCACGAAAAAAGAGAGTTATTACAGGTTAACTAAAACGTACGGGCTAACTCAGTTTGATTCTGGAACCTACACAATTCCTAAACAAAAAATTGTAATTGGTGACAAAATATTTTATACAGACTCGCTAAAGGTTCAGGTAAATCCAGTTATTGTAGACACAACTAAACAAAAACTATTTGACATAAAGCCGATAACGCAAGTTGAAAAAACGCGATCTAATCTTTGGGCTAGGATCGTATTTTTTTTGTTAATAATAATAGTCCTTGCCGGTATAATATATTGGTTTATATGGTATAAAAAACCCTTAACTGAAGCTGAGAAAGTTGCTGCGCTTCCACCATATGAACGTGCTAGAATTGCTCTTGAGAAACTAAATGAAGATCAATATTTTAGAAATGACGATGTTAAACAGTTTTACTCCGATTTAACGCTGATCTTAAGGCAATATCTTGACGAAAAAGTTTACGACCAATCACTAGAAAGCACAACAGACGAGCTTGTCTTTCGTTTAAAAACACTTCAAGCCGCTAATCAAATTAATCTAAGCGCAAATACTATTCGGAATATTGATACAATATTAAAACGTGCTGACTTAGTTAAGTTTGCAAAGTCTCAGCCCGACTTTGAGCTAGCAAAACTAGACAAAAGTACTATTGAGCTTGAAATTAAACAAGTCAAAGAAGGGTTGCCTGAGCCTACAGAGCAAGAGTTGTTGAGAGACTTAGAATACCGAAAGGCTATTGAAGACAAACAAAAAAGAAAAAAACAGAGGCAGATCATAATGGGTGCTGTTGGGGTTTTAGTGATTTCAATTGCCGTTCTTGTTGTTAGGTCTGGGTTTACAAACGTAAAAGACACCGTTCTTAGGAACCCAAGTAAACTGTTATTAGAAAAAGCACATTGGGTTAAAAGTGAGTATGGGGCGCCCGGAATCACCCTTTCAACTCCCGTTGTTCTAGAGCGTCAAACTATTAAATATCCTGAAGAGATAAAAGACAGTGTTCAGCTCGTTAGCTTCGCTTATGCTGGGAAAGACACTCCAGTAGACGTGTTTGTAACAAGTTCTAAGTATGCTTCTAAAACAAAGCAAAACGAGAACAAAAAAGAGGTGCCAATTGATGTTTTAAAATTTGCTGAGTTGGTTCTGGATCGATTTGAAAAAGAAGGGGCAAAAAATATTATTTCTAGAAATGAGCAATTTATAACTCCCAACGGACAGGAGGGTATTAAAACCTTCGGAACTGCAGATTTTGTTACTAATAATGTGCTTTCCAAAGGAGCATATATTGTTTTAGGCTTTTCCACCCCTAATTTATTACAACAGGTTGTTTTAACCTGGAAAGAAGATGATGTATATGCCGATCAGATCATGGAACGTATCTTAGGCTCTATTGAGCTTATTACACTAACAGAAGAACAAAAATAATGTTTAAAGAAATCGATTTTACTCAAACAGAATTTCTATGGCTACTTGTAATAGTTCCGTTGTTGGTGTTTTGGTATGTCTTAAAAAACAAAAAACAAACAGCGCAACTAAAGGTTTCTAATACAAAAGGTCTCCAAGATAAATCAGTTTGGACAACCGTTAAACATCTACTGTTTAGCCTACGTTTAATAGCCATAATGCTTATTATCTTCGCCCTTGCACGTCCGCAGACTGTAAATGTCTCTTCAAAAACAAAAACAACCAAGGGGGTTGACATTGTTATGGCTATTGATGTCTCAGCAAGTATGCTGGCAAAAGACCTAAAACCCAACCGTCTTGAAGCGTTAAAAAATGTCGCTGCGGACTTCATTAAAGGGCGTCCTAACGATAGGATTGGTCTCGTGGAATACGCGGGTGAAAGTTATACTAAAACTCCGGTCACAAGTGATAAAAGTGTTGTGCTACAATCCTTAAAAGATATAAAGTATAACTCGATCATTACTGGAGGGACTGCAATAGGTATGGGGTTGGCAACAGCTGTCAACAGAATAAAAGACAGTCGGGTGAAAAGTAAAATAATTATCTTGTTAACAGATGGGGTAAATAATGCTGGGTTTATAGACCCTCAAACCGCTAGTGAGCTTGCCTTGGAGTATGGCATTAAAACATATACTATTGGGCTTGGCACAAACGGAATGGCCTTATCCCCTGTGGCGCTCAGAAATGGTGTCTTTCAGTATGGGCAAATCCAAGTAGAGATTGACGAAAAACTACTAAAAGAAATTGCCGAGGTAACTGGAGGTAAGTATTTTAGAGCCACTAATAATCGCAAATTAAAAGAAATCTATAAAGAAATTGATGCGCTCGAAAAAACAGAAGTAGAGGAGTTTAAGTTTTATAATTATGAAGAAAAATTTAGGCCTTTAATTTTGCTTGCTTTGGGATTGTTGCTATTTGAGTTCTTGTTAAGATTCACCTTATTTAGAAGTTTTATTTAATGTATCAATTAGAAGAAAAAATATGGTTTTGGGCGTTCATTATCATCCCTGTGATGTTACTGCTCTTTTTGTGGACTTTTTTATGGAAAAAAAGAACACAAAAATCTTTTGGGAGCGCCATTGTCCTTAAGAGGTTGAGCCCTGATTTATCATTTTTTAAGTCCGCGCTTAAGTTTGTAATTCTCTGCCTAGCAGTTAGCTTTTTAGTAATTGGGTTAATAAATCCGAAGATTGGTACAAAGCTTGAAACTATAAAAAGGGAAGGGGTTGATATTGTTTTTGCTATCGACGTATCTAAAAGCATGCTGGCTGAGGATGTAGCCCCTAATCGTTTGGAAAAATCCAAACAACTTGTAACACAAATAATCAATAATTTAACAAGTGATCGCGTCGGAATTATTGCCTACGCCGGAAAGGCATTCCCGCAACTCCCAATAACAACCGACTATGCATCCGCCAAAATGTTTTTACAAAGCATGAACACGGATATGCTGTCCTCACAAGGAACAGCGATAAATGACGCAATTCAGTTGTCACGAAATTATTTTGATGATGAAGAGCAAACAAATAGGGTTTTAATTATAATCTCTGATGGAGAAGATCACAACGATTTAAGTGTTGAGGTTGCAGGGGCCGCTTCTAAAGAAGGAATAAAAATTTATACCATAGGGGTTGGAAGTGAAAAAGGAGCGCCTATCCCCCTAAAAAGAAATGGTGTAATAATTAGTTATAAAAAAGACCAAAACAACGAAACGGTTATTACAAAGTTAAATGAGAAAACGTTGAGGTTAATTGCAAACGAAGCGAAAGGAACCTACATCGTTGGAAATCAAACAGCTGCTGTAGTTGAGCAAATAAGAACTGTTTTAAGCGCTATGGACAAAAAAGAGTTTGAGGCAAAAGAATTCGCAGAATATAAAGATCAGTTTCAGTGGTTTTTAGGAATCGGGTTGTTTTTATTGGTTTTAGACATCTTATTGTTAGAACGAAAAACAGCTTGGTTAAAGCGTCTTAATTTATTTAATGAGAACTTATGAGCATGATTAAAGGTTTAATATTGTTTTTTAAAGTACCGCACAAACGATGGTTTAGAATTAATAACGTCCGTCTAATCTTTTTTCTTTTAGCAAGCTTTTACGGAAGTGCTCAGGATGAAGCTCAGCTCTCTATGTCGAATAACTATATTTTTGAAGGAAATTCGATCGTTGATGATGATTTTATAGAAGCTGAAAAAAAATACCGTTTAGGGGTGTCTGCAAAACAAAACAATGTAGTGGGCTCGTATAATCTTGGAAACGCATACTATAGGTCTGAGCTTTACGACGAAGCTATGCTTCGACATTTAGAGGCGATTAAAAATAGCGTCTCGAAATTAGAAAAGCACAACGCATATCATAACATTGGAAACACACTCATGCAACAGAAGCGTTGCCAGGAAGCTGTATCAGCCTATAAAGATGCTTTAAGAAACAACCCCACAGACAATGAGACACGCTATAATTTAGCGCTCGCTCAAGAATGTGCAAAAGAGCAAGGCAATGGAGATGGAGATGGAGATGACGAAGACAAGGATAAGGACAAGGATAAAGACAAGGACGACAAAGAAAACAGCGACGAAAACAAAGATAAAGAAGAAAAAAACAAAGATAAAGAAGGTGAAGACGAAGACAAAAAAGAAGGAAACGATAAAGAAGATGAAGACGGAAAACCAAAGGAGGACAATGGAAACCAAGAGAACAAAGACCCAAACAAAGATAAAGGACGGCCAAAGCCTCAGCCTGGAAAAATATCTCCCCAACAGGTAAAAAATCTTCTTGAAGCGATGAATAACGAAGAAAAAAAAGTGCAAGAAAAAATGAACGCGTCCAAAACAAAAGGGATTAAGGTTAAAAGTGAAAAAGACTGGTAAAATGAAAATAAAGTTACTTGTATTTATGTTTTTTATCTCAGGCCTTCTGTCTGGACAAGTCTCTTTTAATGCAAAGACAAGCAAGAAACGGCTTGGGATTAATGAGCGTCTTAGAATTGATTTTACAATGAATAAAGATGGGGATGAATTTGAGCCTCCTGAATTTAAAAACTTTAGTGTGGTTGGCGGGCCAAGTCAGTCAATAAATAATTCTTGGATTAATGGAGTTCGGTCGTTTTCAAAAACGTACAGTTATTTTTTAGCTCCTAAAAAAAGAGGGGAGTTTACCATAGGGCAAGCTACTATTGAAATTGATGGAGAGGTTTATAAAACACTTCCTGTAAAAATAAGCGTTAGCGCCGCTATAGAAAAGCCTAAAGACCCTAATGACCCCAATTACATTGCTTCTGAAAAAATACACCTGGTTGCTGAGGTTTCAAATTCAAAACCGTATTTAAATGAAGCGATAACCGTGGTGTATAAATTATATGTCGCTCAGGGGGTTGGAGTTCGGAACTCCAGGGAAATAGACAAGCCGCGATATAGTGATTTTTGGAGTCAAAACATTGATGTAGAAGGCTTGGGCGCGCAACAAGGAAGCTACAAAGGGGAAGACTACCTTTATGTGGTCCTTAAGAAAACAGTTTTATATCCTCAAAAAACAGGTAAGTTAAATATAGAGCCGCTGTCTCTTGATGTTACTGTTGAGGTTCCGTCTAACAGAAGAGATGTCTTTGGCCGATCTTTTACAAATACTGTCAATAGAAGAGTTTCCGCTGGCAAGAGAACTATTAACGTAAAACCACTTCCTGAAAAAGGAAAACCAGAAGGTTTTTCTGGGGCTGTAGGGTCTTTTGATTTTAAGCTAAAAACAAACAAAAAAGAGCTAAAAACCTCTGAGGCCTTTGAGGTTAATTTAGAAGTTTCTGGAAATGGAAATTTAAAGCTTTTTAAGCTTCCGGCGCTAATTCTACCAAGTGCATTAGAGGTTTATGAGCCAGAACACATTGAAAAAGTAAGAACGCTTGTTTCTGGAATGAGAGGTCGAATAACAGACTCCTATACAGTCGTGCCAAATGACCCAGGAAGCTATCCTATTCCTAGTGTTTCTTTTTCTTATTTTGACCTTAAATCAAAGCGCTATAAAACACTCAGGTCGGAGCGATTAATTATCACAGTTAATGCTGGGGCAGAACAAAGCAACAGGCCTGAAGGTAAAACGAATAAAAACACTAACGTTGCTGATGTGAAACAATTTCAACCTTTTAGGACAACTGCCAACTTTAGCCCTGTTAAATCTAAGTTATTTTTTAGATCTTTTTTATTTTGGGTGTTGCTGTTAGGCCCTTTTTTGTTAATTCCTGCTTTTCTGTTTTTCATAAGAAGTCGAAAAGCAAGGGCGTTAGACGTTGTAGGAAATAAAATTAGAAGAACAAACAGATTAGCACGTAAATATCTTAGTGAGGCTAAAAATTCTCTAGGTCAAAAAGATCAGTTTTACAATGCCTTAGAGCGTGCACTGCACAATTATTTAAAATCAAAATTAAGGATAGAGACCAGCGATTTTAGTAAAGATAAAGTCCGCGAATTATTAAATGATAAAAAGATAGGTCTCACGGACTTGGAGGGGTTTGTTTCTGTTTTAACTTCTTGTGAAATTGCAAGATATACTCCGCTATCAAGTGTAGACATGGAAAATGATTTTGAAAAAGCTGCACAAGTAATTATAAAACTAGACAAACAATTAAAATAAAACAATGAGGTATTTTCTTATTTTTTGGGCAGTTAGTTTGATTGGAAGTTCTCAAGCAGGTGAGTCCTTTGAAAGTGGTAATCAATTTTATAACTCCGGTAATTATCAAAAAGCGGCTTCCGAGTATAGGTCTGTCTTATCAGAAAACCTGCACTCAGCTTCATTATATTACAACCTTGCGAATTGCTATTATAAATTAAATGAAGTCGCGTTAAGTATTTTTTATTACGAGAAAGCCCTCTTGCTTGATCCCGCCAGCAAAGACATTGAAATTAATCTTGGTTTTGCACAAAAAATGACTGTTGACTCTATTGAACAAATCCCTGAAAGTGGATTTTCAAAATGGTTTACTCAAACATTAAATAGCTTGAGCGTAGATGGTTGGGCTATACGGTGCGTCGGTTTATCTTTTTTGTTCGTAACGCTCTTTTTGTGTTATTTGTTATCTTATTCTGAGTCTAAGAAAAGAGTGTTTTTTGTGTCAAGCAGCCTTGTCTTAGTGCTGTTGGTAAGCTCTCTTTTGTTGTTGTTTAATAAAGATAGTCTTAACCGATCGATACACCCCGCTATTGTTTTTGTAAAAGAAGTCGACGTTAAATTAGAGCCAAACCTTGGGTCTGAAACGGTTTTTATGTTGCATGAAGGTACTAAGGTCTTGGTGATTGAGCGCTATGAGTCCGATTGGTCAAAAGTAAAGTTGCAAAATGGTGAAACGGGCTGGATTGCAAAATCTAAACTTAAAGAGCTTTAGTATTAGGATTTATCCTATCTTTACGTATGAGCTATTGTAAAGTGCATGTTTCTAAGTTTATTTCTTTAATCCTTTCTGTTTGTTTTCTATTTGTTTTAACGGGGCCAACGTTTGTGCTCTTAACGCATGAAGGTGAAGAGCTAGGTGTCTTTTTAACAATAGAAAAAGAAGCTGAAAACAAGGGTTTAGAAGAGATTAATGATTTATCTGAGCTTGACTTTGACTTAAACACCTTTTTTAAAATACCTTTTTTTGAGGAGCTTTCCTCATTTTTGCACTGGTCTCACAAAGATGTTGTTAAGATTAATGATTTAAAAATCACCTCTCCTCCCCCTGATTTAGTTTAACTTTTTTCAAGTTAAATAGCATAGCTTATTCGCTGTGTAAAGTCTAAATAAAATTCCTATTATAATGAAACAGTTTTTTTCCAACCTCAGAGGGGATGCTTTCGGTGGTATAACAGCAGGTGTTGTGGCGCTGCCACTAGCTTTAGCCTTCGGAGTGTCATCAGGCCTTGGTCCAAGCGCGGGACTATATGGCGCTATTTTTATTAGTTTTTTTGCTGCTCTTTTCGGAGGCACTAATACGCAAATTTCTGGACCTACAGCCCCAATGACAGCTGTGAGTATGGTTGTGATTGCAGGAATTGTCGCCGCAAATAATGGCGATATTAGTGTTGCGCTTCCTGCTATACTTACAGTTTTTTTAATTGCGGGTTTGTCTCAAGTAGGGCTTGGACTGTTGGGGCTTGGAAAATATATTAAGTATATTCCATACCCTGTGGTTTCTGGTTTTATGACCGCTATTGGAGTGATTATTCTGTTAACTCAAATTTTACCTTCTCTAGGTTACAACCCTAAAGAAGATCTAGAATATGTAAACACGTTTAAAGCCCAAGCGAAAGAGGTGGTCCTTCAAAATATTTTAAAAGATGAAACTGGAGAAGGCGTTTTGGCTTTAGAGAACTTTGAGAGCGCCCTTGAAAAAGGAGCTTTAATTAACGAAGAAAAAATCTTCAGCGAGTCTAAAACCTTGGCCTCTAAAGAAGCCTCTGGAACAGTGGGTGCATTAAAATTACTGCCAAGGGCTTTACAAAATATTAATTGGTTAGAGCTGTTGCTGGCAATAGGAACAATTCTAATTATTTACGGCTTTAAGCGTATTACGACGAAAGTCCCTAGTACGCTTGTTGCTTTAATTGTAATGTCTGGGTGTGCTATTATATTTAAGCTCGACTACGTTCCAATCGAAAAAATCCCTAGTGGATTACCTATGCCTCAACTTGCAATTTTTACTCAGTTTGAACTTTCCGCTATTACCCCATATATCTTTACTGGCTTTACTCTGGCGTTGCTTGGTGCTATTGACTCTTTACTTACAAGTATTGTCGCTGATAACATGACTAAAACGAAGCACAACCCTAACAAAGAGCTTATCGGTCAAGGAATTGGAAACAGTATAGCTTCTATTTTTGGAGGTATTCCTGGGGCTGGAGCAACCATAAGAACTGTTGTGAATATAAACTCAGGGGGGAAAACTAAGCTTTCAGGTATGATTGCAGGGGTTATGCTGCTTTTTGTTTTATTAGCCCTTGGACCTATTGCCTCTAAGATCCCAAGTGCGGTTCTTTCTGGAATATTAATAACCGTTGGGATTGGTGTTATGGACTACAAGGGACTGAAGGCAATTCCTGCTCTGCCAAAAGATCTTTCTTTTGGGTCTCTAAAATTAAGCTCAGAGGTTTTAATAATGTTAATCGTTTTGTTTTTATCTACGTTCTGGGACTTAATTTTTGCTGTTGGAATTGGTTTAATTATTTCGTGTCTAATGTTCATGAAGAAAATTGGGGACTTAACCACTAAGTCTTCTGGTGTTTCAGTGTTAAAAGAAAAGGCTTGGCCTGATGAAAAGGCCTTTCCTAGCGCTTTAAAAGAAACTGTCTTTGTTAAGCAAGTTAGGGGGCCCTTGTTTTTTGGTTCCACTTCAGACTTTCAGCAACTATACAAACAAATTCCCGATTCCGCCACCAAGGTTATCTTGCGACTAGGAAAGATGGAGTACTTAGATCAATCAGGGTTATATGCAATTGAGGACATGATTCAAGATTTGCAAACTAAAGGCGTTGAGGTTTTGTTTGTAAACGTCTTGAGGCAACCCCGTTATATGATGGAAAGAATTGATATTATCCCTGGATTTATACCTGAAAAACAAATATTTAGCGATTTCAAATCTTGTATTGAGAGCCTAATTGAGCGGCACGCTAAGTAGTCTAGAGGTCGGGGGTGATTGGAATATCAACTTGATTAGCGGCACTTGCAAGTTCTGGCAAAATTCTTGGGGCTATCGATTTTACCGGCTTATAAAATATCGACGCCTGTATCTCGTCGTTAGAGACAAGTGGTATTATCTTGTTTAAAGTGTTAAATATCAATAAAAATATACTTATTATAAATACGACTTTGCCTCCCCCAAAAATAGCCCCTAGCAGTTTGTTTATCACTCCTAAAGCTGCAAAGTCTGCCAGTTTTGTGAGTGCTTTTCCTGCTAATGAAATCGCCAACACAATGAGGACAAACGTCACTGCAAAAGCAGCAATCTTTATGGTGTTTTTATTCCAGCTAAAGTTGTTTGATAAAATTTCTGCCGTGTAACTACTGAAGCGTGTCCCGCCATAAACCCCTACAATGAGTGCCAGAAGAGATGTTACCTCAACAAAAAGGCCCTTGAAAAACCCCTTAATAATACCGTAAAGAGTTAGTGCTCCAATAATAACATCAATGATTGACATGGTGGGTGTTTGGTTAAAAAATATTTATAAGATAAATGTTTCGTTTCTATTTTAATACACGTTAAATTTACAAAATAATTATGGCTCGAGACGAAGAACTTAAAAAACGGTGGGGGGAGGTGGTAGAAAAACTGTCCTCAAAATTTGCTGATGGTGAAATTTTAGACCTAGATGGAATCATTTATCTTATTGGTGTTCAAGAACTTGGCCAATTGCACCGTACATTTAAAAAAGACGAAAAACTTAATCTGATGCATATTGCTATTTGTCGTCTTTTAGAGCCTTATGGTTACTACGAGTTTGACTATTTTGACGACCAAGGCTGGCCTCACTATGTAGTTAAAGAAAGCTTACCTAGCCTTAAGGCTGGAGAACAAAGTATCCTTATGAAGAGTGCAATTGTAAACTATTTTCTTGAGGGAGAATTTATTAGTTAACTTTTATTAAATTTGATTTTTATTTAATTTATCATGATAAAACATATCTATAAATATGTAGAAGAAGTCGAGGCCTTTGAAGCGCAATCCTTAGAAGAGGTTGAAGCTTTTAGAATTAAGTTTCTTGGTAAAAAAGGTGTTTTAACTGGTTTTTTGGCAGGTTTTAAGGAAGTGCCAAATGAAGAAAAAAAGGACTATGGACTGGCTATTAATAAATTAAAAGATGCGGCACATCAAAAAGTTAACTCTCTAAAAACAGCCTTATCCGATAACGCTAATGACATTCCTTTGTTTGGAGATTTATCTCGTCCGGGCGAGTCCTTTCAAATAGGGTCGCGTCACCCAATCTCGTTAGTAAAAAATCAAATTATTGATATCTTTTCTAGAATTGGTTTTAACGTAAGTGAGGGGCCTGAAATTGAGGATGATTGGCATAATTTTACCGCTTTAAATTTGCCGGAGCACCACCCCGCCAGAGACATGCAGGACACTTTTTTTATACAAACAAACCCTGATGTTTTGTTGCGCACACACACAAGTTCGGTTCAGGTTCGATATATGCAAAGCAATAAACCGCCTATCCGTACAATTTCACCAGGAAGAGTTTATAGAAATGAAGCTATCTCTGCGCGATCCCATTGTTTTTTTCATCAAGTGGAGGGCCTGTATATTGATAAAAATGTAAGTTTTGCAGACCTAAAGCAAACTCTTCAATATTTCACAACAGAGCTTTTTGGTAAATCAAAAATTCGTCTTCGTCCGTCCTATTTTCCTTTCACTGAGCCGAGTGCTGAGGTTGATGTCTATTGGGGTTTAGAAACAGAGACTGATTACAAAATGACCAAAGGAACGGGTTGGTTAGAAATCATGGGGTGTGGAATGGTAGACCCAAATGTTCTTGAAAATTGTGGAATCGACCCTAAAGTATACTCTGGTTTTGCCTTCGGAATGGGAATCGATAGAATAGCCTTGCTGTTACATCAAATTAGTGATATTCGTTTATTGAGTGAAAACAACGTGCGCTTTTTAGAGCAATTTAAAAGCCACTTATAACATCTGTGCTCTTTATTATGAGAAATCTATTTTTAAAGGTTGTTTTTATAGTGCTTATTAAGTCAACGGCTGCGGGTCAAAACGCTGTGTTGAACACAAACACTACTAAACCAGTGTTGGCTATCGAAAGCTCAAGTGAGGTTAGCCTTTTATTCATAGGTGACTTTATGGGGCATTTGGACCAAATAAACGCTGCTTACAACAAAAGTTTAGGGGTTTATAATTATAATCCTACCTTCAACAAAATAGCGCCTATTCTTAATGATGCTGATGTGACAATTGGAAACCTCGAAGTAACTTTAGGGGTTAGGCCTTACTCTGGATATCCGCGATTTAGTTCGCCTGCGTCTTATGCGTCTGCCATTAAACAATCGGGGGTAGACGTATTGGTTACCGCTAACAACCACTCTTGTGATAAGAATAAAAAAGGGCTTGAGAGAACCATTGCTGTTTTAGACTCCCTTAATATTGGTCACACAGGAACTTTTGTAAGTGAAAAAAGTAAACTAGTTAGCCCCGCCTACGTGATTGAAAAAAACAACATTAAAATTGCGATTCTTAATTACACCTATGGCACAAACGGAATCTCTCCTGGCCAACCAAATGTTGTAAATTATCTAGAAAAAGAAACAATAGCGAAAGACGTTATGATTGTGAAATCTATGGAAAACCTTGATCAAATTATTGCGTTTGTGCATTGGGGCGATCAATATAAGAGCCTTCCTAATGATACACAAAAAAATTGGTTTGACTATTTTAGGTCGCTTGGTGTTAATATTGTTATCGGGTCCCATCCTCATGTACTACAGCCAATGGAGTGGCAGCCCAAAACGGATCTTAAAAAAGAGTCTCTAGTGGTGTACTCGTTGGGGAACTTTATTTCACACCAACGCACATTTCCTCGTGATGGTGGCGCGGTTTTGAAGCTGTCACTTAAAAAAAAGCCTGATGATGGTGTCGAAATAAAATCTGTTGGTTATCATTTGACTTGGGTTCATGAATTCCGCTCAGATGGAAAAAAATATTATGACATTCTTTCTGTTAAAGACTTTGAGGAAAACCCTGGATATTTTTCAAGAAAAAAAGATTATAACAAACTTGTTCGGTTTTCTAAACACGCACGAGAACTTCTTTTAAAAAATAATATAAACGTTGAAGAGTACTAATTCCTTTGAAAAAAGACATCCTCATTCCTGAAGTTAAGGGCGTATATGTTGCCGTGGTTTATGAACACAATGAAATCTATAAGGTCTACGACTGGAACGCCTACATAATAAATGACAAATTAGAAGACTTAGAAATGGTTCTTATTGTAACTAGGGGTTATTCTGATACAAAAAAAACCACTACATTTCGGAAAAAAATTGAGTTACTCCCGTCTAAAAGCTATACAAAAATTGAGATGATTCTAGATGATGTTTTGTGTCTAAACAACGTCTTTAGCGTCACCTTTTTTAAAGATAATACTTTATTTGAAAAGTCCTTTGAGTTTAGAAAAAACACAATTAAGAAAGCTTTTATTGAAAAAGTCCCGCTTTTGGGTCTAAAAGGGGTTTTAAGGCATTAACTCTAGTTTATTTTTTCCGCTAGTTTTTTAAACGCTCTTTTTGCATTCTTCTGCAAATATATGATTTCATAAACCGTGTCTACAATTGGTGTTTTGGCGGGTATCTCTTGGTTTTGATTGATTTGATAGGCGCTTTTGGTGGCATAATATCCCTCAGCAATCATACTCATTTCCATTTGCGCAGACTTTACCTTATAGCCTTTTCCTACCATGTTTCCAAACATCCTATTTCGGGAAAACAAGGAGTAACAAGTCACTAGTAAATCTCCCAAATAAACTGTCTCATTAATATTACGCTTTTTCTTGTGCGCTTTTTTAATAAATCGCTTCATTTCTCGAGTGGCGCTACTCATTAAAACGCTTTGAAAATTATCTCCATAACCTAATCCATGTGCTATTCCTGCGGCAATAGCGTAAACGTTTTTAATCATTGCCGCGTATTCAGCGCCTATTACGTCATCATTTGTGTTGATTTTTATGTAGTTGCTTGAAAACTGTTCTGCTATCTCGTTTGCAGTGTCTAGATTAGCGCAGACTACAGTAATATAAGACAAGCGCTCTAATGCAACTTCTTCTGCGTGGCAAGGTCCTGCTAAAACAACAGTGTTTTCTGATTTAACCGCATGTTTTCTTTGAAAGTGCTCCCCAACCAGGTGTCCGGATTCAGGAATGATTCCCTTTACTGCTGATACGATAATTTTAGATGAAATGTCAGTGTTGAGTTTTGCTAGTTCGATTTCAATAAACGCGGATGGAATCGCGAATATTAAAATATCAGCGTAATCGGCGAGCTTGTTTATGTCGCAAGCTAGCATTAGCTTGTTTGTATGAAGCTCAACAGAGCTCAAATATGACGGATTGTGCTCCTCAGACAATATATAATCAATGGTTTGCTGTTTTCTAATGAACCAACCTACTTCGTCTAAGTTTTCGCAAAGCATTTTAATTATGGCTGTTGCCCAGCTACCGCTTCCAAAAACCGCATATTTTAAATTTGAAGACATTGCTTTTGTGTTTATTCGTTAAAATTAATAAATATTGGGCCTGTGTGTCTGTCGCGCCTAAGTTTAATTAAACTTATCTTCAATAATCTCTAAAAACCTTGCCTCTAACTCTTCATGATCTTTCCAATTATTATAGTCGGGCTTAATGATTGTGTCTAACAGGGTGGTTGCGTCATTGTATGAGCCTAAGGTGTTCAACTGAGATAAAACTCGGTCATAGTCCTCGTTGCTGTTGTCGAATAATCCTTTTACAAATGCCAACCGATCATTAAGACCAATTTGGAAACCTTGGGGTTTTAATTTGTCATTAAGTGATGGTTTTTCTGCAATATCGTGTTTAGCGTCAAAAATTGGTAGCTGAGAATAACTAGGGGAAAGCGCACTCAGGTCGCCCTCTATGGTTTCACTAAACAGATTACTGTTGTTGTCAAAGACCTCTTCTTTTTGGACCGCTTCACTGTCCTTGCTGTCCTGTGTTATGGCGTCTAGCTCCTTGTTAGCGGCCGCTTCCTGGGGTTTTTTTGTGGTCTCGACTGGAGTTGTTTCGTGTTCTGACTCTTTTTGTTTGACTGTCTTGATTTTTTTAATTCCTTCTTCAGCTGGTGTAACAGAATCAAAAAAAGTCTGGGTTAAGTCTTTTGAGTTGGTTATGGGGTCTAGCTGATTGTCTTCAAGAAACTTCAATATAGTTATCTTTTGGTAAAGCGTGGATATTTCAGCTTCCATTTTCCCAAGATCTTCTCGCCCAGCAAGTTTGAGTATCTTATGTGCTATACTAATTAGTTCCGACTCTAATTGCTTTTTCATTTTGTGAGTTTTATGCGTTTATCCCTCTATTTAATGTACAACAAACATTTTAATATTGCTTTTTTGTAACTTTTAAATTTAATACTTTTGATTATTAATAAATTTACGTCACCTTTATATAAACGAAGGTTAATTTCGTTTGGTGTTAAAACTACAAAATGTTTCTCGAAAATACAGTAAACCCTAAAGAACAATTTGGCTGGATCGAAGTGATTTGTGGGTCAATGTTTTCTGGAAAAACAGAAGAATTAATACGCAGGTTACGGCGCGCTCATTTTGCCAAACAAAAGGTTGAAATTTTTAAACCAGCTATTGATGTAAGGTATGACAATGAAATGGTTGTGTCGCATGATGCGAACGAGATTCGTTCAACGCCTGTTCCATCAGCGTCAAACATACCGCTTCTTGCTGATGGTTGCGACGTTGTGGGAATAGATGAAGCTCAGTTTTTCGATGAAGAAATTGTGAATGTTTGTAATGATCTTGCTAATAAAGGGGTGCGTGTAATTGTTGCGGGGCTTGATATGGACTTTAAAGGAAACCCTTTTGGGCCCATGCCTAACCTAATGGCTACAGCTGAATATGTAACAAAGGTGCATGCGGTTTGCACTCACACGGGAAATTTAGCACAATATAGCCACCGGAAGTCTAAAGACGACAGCCTAGTTTTCTTAGGGGAAGTAAACGAATATGAGCCACTAAGCAGGGCCGCCTACTACAGGGCGACTGTTAAAAAAAAGACTAAAAAAGTAAATCAGACAAAGGCTGTGGGCTTAAATAATTCTAAAAAAAAACCTAATGTCTAAGGTTTCAGAAACAACTCTGGAGATCAACCTTGGTGCTTTAAAGGGTAATTTTGATTTTTTGAAATCTAAACTTCAGAGCGACACCCTTTTTTTGGCGGTTGTTAAGGCTTTTGCTTACGGTAGCGACTCTATTGTTGTTGGTAAATATCTTGAAAAAATCGGAGTTGACTACTTTGCTGTTGCTTATGTTAAAGAGGGGGTTAAATTGAGGCAGTCTGGAGTTAAAACACCTATTTTGGTGCTCCATCCCCAGTCCGACAATCTTAAACTAGCCATTCAATACTCGCTAGAACCCAGCCTTTACAGTCTAAAACTATTAAAAGAGCTTGAAAAGGTTGTGTTTGACTCCGGGATCGCCAATTATCCTGTACACATGAAGTTTAATACTGGGCTGAACCGTTTAGGTTTTAAGCTGAGTGACGTTGATTTGTTGTTAAACACATTGGCTGAAAGTAGTTTATTAAAAGTCCGGTCTGTCTTTTCTCATTTGGCCGCAAGTGAAGATATAAACGAAAAAAAATTTACAGAAAACCAAATAGCTCTTTTCCGATCTGTTTCTGAAAAATTTATTAATCGGCTTAATTACCCTGTTATTCGACACTTGTGTAATACTTCAGGCGTATTAAATTATCCTGAGGCTCATTTTGACATGGTAAGGTGTGGTATTGGTCTTTACGGATATGGCAATTTTAATAAGAAAGCTTATGGGCTCAAGCCTGTGGCTAGTTTGAAGTCTATTGTTTCTCAGGTTTTTAATGCCGCTGCCGGAGAGACTGTCGGGTATAACAGGGGTCACGTTTGTAGGCTTGATTCAAAAATAGCAACAATACCCTTGGGGCATGCAGATGGGGTTGGAAGACAGTACGGTAATGGCGTTGGTGCTGTCTATATTAACCACCAAAGAGCTAATATTATAGGAAATGTGTGTATGGACATGATAATGATTGATGTGACCGAAGTTGAGTGTAAAGAAGGTGATGAAGTTGTTGTTTTTGGCCCTAGCCATCCTGCTGAAGAAGCGGCGGAAGTCGCTAATACAATCTCTTACGAGCTAATCACGGGGGTTTCACAACGAGTAACGCGCAAGTTTATCAAATAAACCTTTTTAAACAACCGGGTTATTGTTTGGTTAATATTAATTATTTTAAAAAACGCTCCTTTTTTTATTATATTCGTAAAGAGGGGGTGTAGATTGTCTCTTTTTACGCTATACACGTATTAGGTTTGGTTAATTTATTAGTTTTACCTCTATAACACAAACACATAAAAAATGAAGGTCGCTGTTGTTGGTGCCACAGGAATGGTGGGCGCTGTAATGTTAAAATTGCTTGAAGAGCGCAACTTTCCTGTCTCTAAGCTTATTCTTGTTGCGTCTGAACGGAGCGTAGGTAAACAAATAAAATTCAAAGGGCGAAAACACTCAATTATTGGGATTAAAGAGGCTGTAGAAATGCGTGCAGATATTGCTATTTTTTCTGCTGGTGGTGAAACCTCTTTGTTGTGGGCTCCAAAGTTTGCTGATGCTGGGTCTGTGGTAATAGATAACTCCTCTGTTTGGAGAATGGATCCAACAAAAAAATTAATTGTTCCTGAAATCAATGCTTTTGAGTTAACGAAAAAAGATACAATAATTGCAAACCCAAACTGTTCAACAATTCAATTAGTAATGGCGCTTTATCCACTCCACAAGGCTTATCAAATGAAACGGGTGGTGGTCTCGACCTACCAGTCTGTTTCCGGGACAGGCGTGAAAGCTGTCCAACAATTAGAAAATGAAATTAAAGGAGTTGACGGGGAAATGGCTTACCCATATCCTATTGGCAGAAATGCATTGCCTCACTGTGACGTGTTTTTAGAAAACGGCTACACAAAAGAAGAAATAAAGTTGGCTAAAGAGCCTCAAAAAATTCTGAACGACAATTCGTTTGCCATAACCGCTACAGCAGTAAGAATTCCAACTGCTGGCGGTCATTCAGAGTCTGTTAATGTTCAGTTTGAAAACGATTTTGAGCTTAATGATGTTAGGGCTTTACTAAACCAAACCTCTGGGGTCGTTGTTCAAGACAACGTAGACACAAACACATATCCAATGCCAATTTATGCAAACGGAAAAGACGATGTCTTTGTTGGTAGAATTAGGCGAGATGAAACACTCGCAAAAACCTTAAACATGTGGATTGTTGCCGACAACTTAAGAAAGGGCGCTGCTACAAATGCAATACAAATCGCCGAGCACTTAATTGCAAATGTGCTATAATCCGTCTTAAATGCTGTCTATATCAAAAGTTTCGTTTCGCTACAAAGAAAAAAGCATACTAAATTCAATTTCTGTAGAAGTAAATAAAGGGGGGTGTCTGTCTGTTGTTGGTGGAAGTGGTTCTGGAAAAAGCACGCTCTTAAAGTTGATTTTGGGGAAAATGGATGTGTCTAGTGGGTCAATCTCTTGGGCGGGCCAAAAAATATTAGGGCCTAAAAACAAGTTGGTTGTGGGTCATGACTTCATGAGGTATGTGTCCCAAGAATTTGATCTAATGCCATACACCTCTGTGGCGGAAAACATTGGGGCGTATTTATCAAACTTCTATACTGAAGAAAAAAAAAGTCGTATTAAAGAGCTTTTGAAAGTCGTTGAACTAGAAGAGTTTTCTGGCACGAAGGTTAGGTTTTTGAGTGGTGGCCAAAAACAGCGGGTTGCTCTTGCGCGTGCAATCGCAAGTCAACCTGAGGTTCTTCTTCTTGATGAACCTTTTAGTCATATTGATAATTTTAAAAAACAAAGCTTAAGAAAAAATTTCTTTTCTTTTTTGAGTTCAAATAAAATTACTTGTGTCATAGCCACGCACGACAAAGAAGATGTTTTGCCTTACGCTGACAATATGATCGTTCTTGAAAACAAAGAGGTTTTAGTCGAAGGTTGTCCGGCCGAAATATATAACAACCCTAAGCACCCGGTAGTGGCCGCTTTTTTTGGAAATTACAGCATTATAAACAAAACTATTTATTATGCGCACCAAATTTTTGTTGTTCGAAAAAGCTCCTTAGAGGCTGTTACTAAACAGTCCTTTTATATGGGGAGCTTTTATTTGATTGAAGCGGAGCGTGAAGGCTCTTTAATTTATTTTAATCACACTTCAAGCTTCCCAGAAAATACTTTTGTTTATTTAAAGTTAAAATAACTTTTTAATAACAAGTTGTTTTCTTAAATTAGATTTCAATTTTTAATTAAAACTCCTTTTCTATGAACTACTTTAGTCTCTCTCTTATTTTTATTGGAATCTTACTTTTATTTGCTGCTCTTTTTACGGTTAAGCAACAAACCGCTGTTGTTATTGAGCGATTTGGGAAGTTTCTAAGTATACGCCAGTCAGGCCTTCATTTTAAAATTCCACTAATAGATCGTATTGCTGGGCGCATGAGTTTAAAAATTCAACAGCTAGATGTTTTAATAGAAACAAAAACAAAAGATGATGTGTTTGTTAAGCTTAAAGTATCTGTACAATTTAAGGTAATAAACCTTAAGGTTTATGATGCGTTTTACAAACTAGACTTTCCACATGATCAAATTACCTCTTATGTGTTTGATGTTGTGAGAGCGGAAGTTCCAAAGATGAAGCTTGACGGTGTCTTTGTGAAAAAGGATGATATTGCGATTGCTGTAAAAACAGAGCTTAACGAGGCAATGATGGATTACGGTTACGACATAATAAAAACGCTGGTTACTGACATTGATCCAGACTCTCAGGTTAAGGAGGCGATGAACAGAATTAATGCTTCGGAGCGAGAAAAAATTGCTGCTCAATTTGAGGGTGATGCGGCAAGAATTCTGATTGTAGAAAAAGCAAAGGCAGAGGCTGAAAGCAAAAGACTTCAGGGTCAGGGAATTGCAGACCAGCGTAGAGAAATTGCTCGCGGTCTTGAGGAGTCTGTAGAGGTGTTAAATAAGGTTGGCATAAACTCGCAAGAAGCGTCTGCTTTGATTGTTGTAACACAACACTATGACACGCTTCAGTCTATTGGACAGGAAACAAACAGTAATCTTATTCTGTTGCCAAACTCGCCACAAGCTGGAAGTAATATGCTGAATGATATGGTGGCCAGTTTTACTGCTAGTAATCAAATTGGGGAGGCCATGAAAAATGCTCCAAAAAAAATTGATAAACAATAAAAAACTCTAAGCTTCATTTTTTAATAACGGGTTTTTATCAGATTTGACAGACAACAAGAACTCGTTTATTTGGTCGTTTGGAGTAAGTCCATTGGCTATTAGAACTTTTAATGTTATCGCTACCGCTATTCGAGTTCCGACTTTTTTTTCCGCCGTGTTAAATAGCATTTGTAGGTCTTCGTAAGAAACCTCTTTGGCAAGTGTTTTAATTTCAGCTTTAACTTTTTGTTGTTTCGCCTCAGGAAGGTTTGTGTATTTTTTTCCTAACTGCTTGATGATGTCTATTGGCTTTCTTTTTGAATTGGGAGAGCTCTGAGTTTTTTGAGGTTGCTTGGTGGGTTTTTTGCCCCATGCGTCTCTTAACCCCACTGTTTTGTTAAAAACTAAGTGATTAAACGACGAGTCTTTGTCAAGGTTAAAATAGCCTAAACGTTGAAACTGGAAGTGTTGCCCAATAGATGCTTTTTTAATGTGTGGCTCAATAAAGGCGTTGCGCACCTTTAACGATTTCGGATTTATAAACGTTATAAAATCCTCTTTCTGGTTGTCTGGGTTTTCATTAATGAACAAGCGGTCGTATTCTCTTACTTCAGCTTCTATTGCATGGGGTTTAGATACCCAGTGTATGGTCCCTTTAACTTTTCGCTGACTTTCAGGTGTTTTGCTGCCACTTAAGCTTGCTGAATCGTATGTACAGTAGATTTTTGTAATTGTTCCGTTAGTGTTTTTTAAAACTCTTGTGGCTTTAATAATATATGCGTTTTTTAATCTCACCTCTCTCTCCAAAGAAAGCCTAAAGTATTTACCACTAACCTCTTCTTTAAAATCTTCTCTTTCAATATAAAGAACTTTAGAAAACGGAAGGGAGCGAGCCCCTGCTTTTTCATCCTCTGGGTTGTTTTCAGCCTCTAACCACTCTTCTTTTTCTTTTGGGTAGTTTTCTATTTCAAGAATAATTGGGTCTAGGACCGCCATGATTCTGGACGCTTTTTTGTTCAGGTCTTCACGAACACAAAACTCTAAAAGTGAAACGTCTATTGTGTTATTGCGTTTCGCAACACCAACAGTTTCTACAAACTTGCGAATAGAGTCTGGTGTATACCCTCGGCGTCTCAAGCCTGAAATGGTAGGCATTCTTGGGTCGTCCCATCCGTTTACCAGTTTTTCTTCTACCAGCCTTAAAAGCTTTCGTTTGCTCATAATTGTGTAACTAAGGTTAAGCCTAGCAAACTCTCTTTGCTTTGGTTTTAAGGGGTGTGTTCCTTTTTGATAATTAAACACTTTATTTTTAAACCAGTCATACAGCTCCCTGTGGGGTTTAAACTCGAGGGAGCAGAGTGAGTGTGAAACCTGTTCTAGGTAATCGCTTTCTCCGTGAGCCCAATCATACATTGGATAAATACACCAGTTTGACCCTGTTCGATGGTGATTTGTGTGTAGTATTCGGTACATAAGCGGGTCTCTCATTAACATGTTTGTATGTTTCATGTCTATTTTAGCCCTTAAAACATGGGTTCCTTCTTTAAAGTTGCCGTTCTTCATTTTAATAAAAAGATCTAGGTTCTCTTTAATAGATCTGTTTCTAAAAGGACTCTCTTCTCCTGGTTGAATTGGAGTTCCTTTTTGAGCTGCCATTGACTCACTAGATTGTGAATCAACATAAGCGTATCCGTCTTTAATTATTTGAAGCGCCCAACAGTATAATTCCTCGAAATAATCTGATGAATAAAGCTCTTTGTCCCATTTATATCCAAGCCAATCAATATCTTCTTTAATGGCGTCTACATATTCCTGATCCTCCTTTGTTGGGTTTGTATCGTCAAAACGTAAATTAACCGGAGCGCCGTAGCGCTCTCCAAGGCCGAAGCTTATACCAATGGCTTTTGTGTGTCCAATGTGTAAATAGCCGTTCGGTTCTGGCGGAAACCTAAACCTCAATTTGTCTTGTGGTAAGCCGTTTTTTAAGTCTTCTTCAATTATTTGCTCGATGAAATTGAGCGGCTTGTGATTATGTGGCATAGCTATTCGTATTTCTTAATTAAATACTAAGCAAAATTAATCAAATAAAAAGTTTATAGATATATCTTACGGATAATTATTACTTTTGTCGCGATAAAAAAGACAATATGGGTGTTATTAAGGTTGAAAACATTAGAATTTATGCCTATCACGGCTGTTTAAAAGAAGAAACGACTATTGGTAGTGATTATCGGGTAGACTTAAGTGTGTCAGCCTGTCTTAATAAGTCTTCAACTACTGACAATTTGGGTGACACGGTGGACTATGTTCTGCTAAACAAAATTGTGGTTGAAGAAATGGGGGTTCCAGCAAAACTTTTAGAGGTCGTTGCCAAACGAATCATTTCTAAGGTTTTTAATAGCTGTTTGTCCGTTACATCAGCCTCTGTTTCTGTTTCTAAAATAAACCCTCCTATTGGGGGAGATGTGGAAAAAGTAACTGTTGAACTCTCTGAGTCCCGCTAGGGAATTAAAACCTTGAGAGCGCTCTTCAGAAGGGTTATTTTAACTTGGTTTGATTTGATTTGGGTTGACTCGCCATCTATCTGAGCTAAAAATCCTTCTTTTTCGAGGCTTTTAATTTCTATGTTTTGTGTTAAAAAATAATGTGCCTTCTTAAAGCTCTGAGGCCTTCCTGTGAGCAACAAAAATGCAAAGCGTATAATTTCAAACTTGTTTAATGGCTCAACTACGATCGCGTCTAGCGTTCCGTCCTGGACTGATGCTTGGGGGGTTAAAGAAATCTCGTAGCCCATTTCGTTAGAGTTAGACACAAAAAACAAAAACGGTCTTAGATTAAACGATTTATTTTCAGTAGTGATAATCACTTTTTGGGACGGAGTGTTGTGGAAAATAGTTGAGAAAGTGGCTTTTAAATAAGTTGCAAACCTTCTCTTTTTTGCTTGTGAATAGTTGCTAATAACCTTAGCGTCAAACCCTATTCCGGTGTTGCTAAAAAAATATTCCTTATTAATTTGCCCTACATCGATTCTTGTGGTATTGGATTTCCTTATTAGTTTAAGCGCTTGCATAACATTCTTAGGGGTTTTGAGGGTAGAAGCAAGGCCGTTTCCTGAGCCCATTGGAATAATACCTAGCCCTACTTTGGTCCCAACCAGGCTGCTTGCCACTTCATTAACCGTTCCGTCTCCTCCACAAGCGACAACAATATCCGCTCCTTCAATTACCGATTTGGCTGCTAAGATTTTTGCGTGTCTTGGCCCTTTTGTTTGTTTTATTTTAACATCAAATTTATCGCGGGGAAGAACGCTAGAAACCAACTCTGAGGTAAGCTGATTATTCCCTTTTCCAGAAATAGGGTTGATAATAAAATGAATGTTTTTTGCCCCCAATTACTTTATTGTTTTAGGTTGTTGTTTTTACCAATAGTTTTCATTTATCTTGTGTAGTGTTTAAATTTGATTAAATTTGCTAACCTTTTTGGCGTCTTGGCCGAGTGGCTAGGCAGAGGTCTGCAAAACCTTCTACAGCGGTTCGAATCCGCTAGACGCCTCTCTTTTAAAACCACAACTTTGTTTGTGGTTTTTCTATTTTGTTATACCATCAATAATGTTTTGTGTGTTAAAACTGTCTCTGGGTAAAAACCCTTTAGTTACTAATATCAGGCCAAAAACAACCAACATAAACCCAAGTGTTTTTTTAGTTTTTACTATTATAGTTGGTGTTAGTTTTTTCTTAAGTTGTTTGGCAAGTACTATTTTTATAAGGTCTGTTAAAAAATATGCTAAAATTAAAACAGAGAAAAAAACAATAAACCTGTTTAATTCATTTTCTAGGCTTGGCCCAGCTACCACAACTATTCCAAGCCAAAAAACCAAAACTCCTACGTTTATAAAGTTTAATAAAAAGCCCTTTACAAATAACTGTAAATAATTCACCTTTGTGGTGTTGTTTATTTCATTTTGTATCTCTTTGTGGTTGGGTTTTTTGATAAGAATTATTAACCCGTATACAGAAAGTATTGAGCCTCCAAAAACATATAAGCCTGGAAGATTGCTAAGGTTTTCTAGTAGTTGGTAGCTGCTTAAATAGGCAATTGTGATAAATATTATATCGGCCACTACAACCCCTGAGTTAAAAGTGATGGCGGCCCTTACTCCTTTTGTGATACTTGTCTCTATTAACATTAAAAAAACAGGCCCTATCATAAAAGCTAAAAAAAAACCTAAAGTTGCAGCTGCCCGAACATCTTCAATCATAACTTATTTGTTTGTTCACTATTCTTCTTTATAATAAATTTTTCCCCCTATTATTGTGCTCCCTTTTACCTCTTTTGGTGTGCCATAAATGGTTAATATACCCCCTGCGAGAATTTTAACTTCTGTAAAATCATTGCTTTTTACCTCTGCTTTCCCTCCAGCTTTTATTTCTATTTTAGATGATTCTGCTTTTAAGTCTTGGCCTGCATAAAACCCTCCAGTATTTATTTTAATATTTTGTGATTTAGTAGTGCCATAAACCCGAACCTTACCTCCTGTTACAGATTTAACCGTCAATATTTTAGTGTCTACTTGTGTTGTAATTTCCCCGCCTTCCTTAGCTTTTAATTCAAGTTCATACTGTTTTATTATAGGGGACGACACAACCTTTGCTCCTTCGCTTACCTCAATAGCGTTTATTTTAATATAATAAACCTTTACAAACGCTTCATTTCCTGAAAAATATTTATCTAAAGACATTTTTATTTTTAAGGTGTTATTTCTTTGTGTTATTGAAACGTCTTCTGCGTTTTTGCCTGAAACCTCTATCTTATTCTCGTTTGATTTTATCAGTTCTACATTAATAAAGCTAAAAACCTCAAGTTTGGAAAACTCACCTAGTGGTTTTTCTATAGATGTTTGTGAGAAAACAAAAAAATTAAAGGTTATAACTATAATAAAATTTATTTTTTTCATGTAGTGTAAATTATGATAAGACAAAGTCTAAATGTCTTTTTAATAAATCTGCTTTTTTTACTTGAACTTCTACTTGGTCACCAAGTTGGTATTTTGTTTTTGTACGGTCGCCTATTAAAGCGTATTTTTCTGTATCAAATTTATAAAAATCTCCCTTTATATCTCTAATTCGTATCATTCCTTCACATTTGTTTTCTATTATCTCCACATACATTCCCCACTCTGTAACACCTGAAATAACCCCTAAAAATTTGTCTTCTTTATGGTTTTGCATGTATTTGACTTGCATGTATTTTATAGAGTCTCTTTCTGCTTTTGTGGCTAAAGTTTCCATATTAGAAGAATGTTTACATTTTTCTTCATAAATAACATCGTTTGTTGTTTTGTTTCCGTCTAAATAATGCTGTAATAAACGATGAGCTATTACGTCGGGATATCTACGAATGGGAGATGTAAAATGGCTGTAATAGTTAAATGCTAAGCCGTAATGACCAATGTTTTTAGTCGAGTATTCCGCTTTGCTCATACATCGGATTGTAAGAGTGTCTACTAAATTTTGTTCTTTAGTTCCTTTTACATTTTTTAATAAGGTATTAAGAGAGTTGGTGGTGGTGATCTTGTTTTCAAAATTAAGTTGGTGACCGAATTGAGACACTATTCTTTGAAGGTTTTGAAGCTTTTCATTATTAGGCTCGTCATGAGTTCTATAAATGAATGTTTTCTGTGGAGATTGTTTTCCTATAAATTCTGCCACTTTTTTATTAGCTAATAACATAAACTCTTCTATAAGTTTATTAGCGTCTTTAGATGTTTTAAAAAAAACTCCAATTGGGTTACTTATTTTATCTAAATCAAATTTAACCTCAACCTTATCAAAAGAAATTGCGCCTGCTTTCATTCTTTTTTTACGCATTATTCTGCTTAATTCATTTAATTTTATTACAGCTCTTTTAATTAAGGATGTTGTTTCGTAAGATTTATTTGTTATTGAAATATCTTTGGGAATATTACATAATTCTGTTTCTATAATATGTTGAGCTTCTTCATATGCGAACCTTGCATCACTATAGGTTACAGTTCTACCAAACCATTCGTTTTGTATAATGGCTTGATTGTTTATTTCAAAAACTGCAGAGAAGGTAAGTTTTTCTTCATTTGGTCTTAAAGAGCATGCATTATTTGACAATACTTCAGGAAGCATAGGAACAACTCTGTCAACTAAATAAACAGAAGTAGCACGCTTATAAGCTTCGTCATCTAAAACAGTACCTTCATGTAAATAATGTGAAACATCAGCAATATGAATTCCTATTTCGTAGTTCCCATTAGAAAGTTCTTTAAAAGATAGAGCGTCATCAAAATCCTTTGCGTCTTTTGGATCAATAGTAAAAGTTAAAGTGTTGCGCATATCCCTTCTTTTAAGGATTTCCTCTTTTGTGATAGAGGTGTTTATATTGTTAGCGAATTCTTCTACTTCTGGAGGAAATTCATAAGGAAGGCCGTATTCTGCTAATATTGAGTGTATTTCTGTATTATGTTCTCCTGGTTTTCCTAGTATTTTTTTTATAACACCATTAGGACACTCAGCTTTATCTGGCCATTCTTGTAACTGCACTAAGACCTTGTCACCATTTTCTGCTTTTAAAGTTTTTGATAAAGGTATGAAGACGTCTACAGGCATTTTATTACTATCTGGTACAACAAAAGCATAGTTTGAATTCATTTGGACTATACCTACATATTCAGAACGTTCTCTTTTTATAATCTTTGTAATTTCTCCTTGTAATTTCCCATTTTGCTTGCGTTTATAAATATATAATTCTACTGTATCTCCATGTAAAGCTTTACACCTGTTGTTAGACGATATAAATATATCTTCCTCAAAATTATCACTCATCACATATGCATTACCTCTTGAGGCCATATCTACTTTTCCAATAAAATATTCTGTTGATATAATTATTTTGAATTTACCTCTATCTATTTCTTCTATTTGTTTTTGAGCTGCAAGTTTGTGAAGATTTTTTATAATTTGATTTCTGCTACTTGCATCATTAACACCTAATTTAGAAGCTATTTGTTTATGATTGAATGAAATATTTTTATTTTCTTTCAAAATAGTTAAAATACTTTCATTGTAATTTTTAACTCTTTTTTTATTATTATTTTTTCTTTTCATTTATAGTATATAATTAAGCAAATCTAACACTTTAATTCAATGAGGAGTCGTGTGTATTTTAACTTTATACACATTTTATATAATAATATAATTTTTTTATTAAATTTTAAAAACCCTTATAATGTATATTATAGCTTGTTAACTCCTCATATAAGTTTTTAATAATTATAATATTATTACGATATAATTACATTACTAACATATAATAAATAATATAAGTAGTTAAAAATCAATATTTTATATAACTTATTATTTTTAGTTAGTATGTTAAATACATATAAATAATTAATAAGTTATAATATTTTATTTGTTAATAACTACACTATTTATAATAACAACATTATAATTTAAATAGATAACTTTATTTGGTTAATAATTTAATATCTACTATTAATAAAAAATTAAACTAAACCAAAAATAGTTTTCATTTTCTTTCTTTAATTATTAACAACCAATTAAACAGACTATTAACATTATTTTTCTTACTTATCTTTTTTGTAGATTTACTATATACTAAACATACATCAAATGAATATATCTATTGGTAATGATCATGCGGGAACAGCATATAAGTTTAAAATAATAGAACATTTAAAAAAGAAAAATAATAATATTATAAATCACGGAACTGACTGTGATAAAAGTGTAGACTATCCTGATTTTGTTCACCCCGTTGCTAATGATATTATAAATAATAACTGTCATTATGGAATTTTAATATGCGGCAGCGCTAATGGCGTTGCTATGACCGCCAACAAATACCCATACATCAGAGCAGGTATATGTTGGAACAAAGAAATAGTATCCTTAATAAGACTTCATAATAACGCTAATATTTTATGTATACCTGCTCGTTTTACTAAAATCGATGATGTTCTGGAAATGGTTGATATTTTTTTAATAACAGAATTTGAAGGTGGAAGACATCAAAATAGAATTAATAAAATATCTACCTGTTAATTAATTTCTTTCCTTTTTTCGTTATGATTGAAATAATAGTTAAAAAATTTAATAAACTTTCTTTAGAAGAACTTTATTATTTATTACAATTAAGAAGTGAGGTGTTTGTTGTAGAGCAAAAATGTGTCTATCAAGACATTGATGGAAAGGACTACAAATCACTTCATGTAATAGCTAAAAGAAATAATAAAATTATTGCTTACACTCGTTTATTTAACAAAGGAGATTATTTTAAAGAAGCAAGTATAGGAAGGGTTGTGGTTGCTAAAAATCTAAGACACTTTAATTATGGTTCTGAAATAATGGAAGCCTCGATTGATGCAATAAAAAAAAATTTCAACACTAATGAAATTAAGATTTCTGCTCAGTTATACCTTAAAGATTTTTATAATAGTTTTGGTTTTAAAACAACAGGGAGTTCTTATTTAGAGGACGGAATCCCACACATCGCCATGATAATAAACTAATTACTTTTTAATATATAGTTTATTTTTATTTCAACCCTGCGATCAAACTTTGTTTCTCCCCCTAAAGGGTATTTATTTTTTAAACCTACATACTTCATACGACTTCTTTTTATTCCTTTTTTTACTAAGTAGTCATAAATGAATTTTGCTCGTGCCATTGATAGGTTTCTTTTTCCTGTTTTCTTGTCTATTGCATCTCTTTTATTTTCTGTGCAACAAACGTGCCCTTGTATTGAAAAATAAATATCTTTTCTAATCAATAATGCAGACGCCAACTCCTCTAGCACACTAATAGATTTTTTTTCAATAACACTAAACCCTGTTTCAAATAAAATATTATCCAAAGTTATTTTATCTCCTACAGCAATATTTTCATTAAAGAGCTGTGGAGCTTCTTGTTTTTTATCTGTAACTTTTTTTTCTTCTTTTAAGTATTCTATATTAATCTCAACCTTCCTATTCAACCCTCTTATTATACTTAAATTTTCAGACGAAACCACCCGCAATAAAACCTCTCCTTTTCCATCCACATTGCTTATTAGGTTATTATCTACACCAAACCTAGAAAATATTTTCTTAATAGCATTTGCTCTTTTCTGCGATAGTGATAAGTTGTAATTATCAGAACCCCTGTCATCTGTGAACCCATAAATAGATATGCGCTCTATCTCTATATTTCTCAAACCTTGAATAAACAGCACAAGCCGGTTTGTTTCTATCCCTGGAACAATATACTGTCCAGTTTCGAAGTAGACAACATGGCTGTTTTTAGTTTGAGCTTGAAGCACCTGCCCCGCTAGTAAAAATATAAAAACAATCTGTTTCATAGTTTTTTCTTACCCCCTAAAGATAGAGAAATAATATTTTAATTTATTATATCAAAGTACCGCCCTTTGTCGTTTAACAGTTCTCGTGCCACGATCACTTCTTTGTTTTTTAGCAGATAATACTCGTACATTCCTTTTCTGTAAAAAACCCGTCTTATTATTTCTTTTTCCAGGACTGTTGTTATTTCTTTTTTAAACCTAACGATTGACTGTTTTTTTGATTTATGTATAGCTTTTTTTAACTCCTTTAGTTTTTTATCAACCCCCAAGAATCCATCTTTTTCTAAAACCGTATAAAAACCGTCTAAATACAACTTGCTTTTATCTTTAGCAAAGAAAGCGCTTTTGTAGACGCTCTCTTTAAACTTATTAAATTCCTCTTCAGACAATTTAAAATCTTTAATTGCGCCTATAGAGTTATTGTGGCTGTAGTCGTTTGCAAAATCAAAAACAAGATCGCTTCTAAGTAGCTCATCAATGAAGCTAGAGTTTTTTTTATTGCCCGAGCCAACATCCGGAGAGATCCCTCCTCCATCAAAAACAGTTCTCCCTTTTTTGGTCTTGAAAGCCTTATAGTCTTCTTCTTGATATTTATTTACAACACCATCCTTTCCTCTATTTCCGTAATCTATGGACTGGATGCAACGACCAGAAGGAGTGTAGTATTTAGAGATTGTCACTTTTAGCTGACCCCCATACGGCAGGTTTTTAGGCCTTTGAACCAAACCTTTTCCAAAACTCCTTTTTCCTAACACAACGGCTCGGTCAAGATCCTGCAAAGCTCCCGCTACAATCTCACTTGCTGATGCGCTTTTTTTGTTTATTAAAACAACCAAAGGAACCTTTAAACTCACCGGTTCTTGGGTTGTTTTAAACTCTTGATTATACCCTTCTATGTTTGATTTTGTAGAAACGACTAATTGCCCTTTTGGAACAAACAAGCTCACTATTTTAACAGCCTCTTGAAGTAGTCCACCAGGATTGTTTCGTAAGTCAAGAATCACCCCCTTGGTCTCGTCTATAATTAATAGTTTTAGTGCATTTTCTACTTCTTTTGAAGCAGTTTTAGAAAATCGGTCTAGCGCAATATATCCGACGCCATCATCTAAAAGTTTTGCGACAGGTACTGCTTTTGGTTCAACCGCCGCTCGTTTTACGCTTTTAGATCTCTCTACCCCATTACTTGATATTAACAATGATACGCTACTATTTTTTTTACCATTTAAAAATTGCTGAGCAACCCCTTTTAAATCACTTACATTGTTTTCGTTTATTTGAATAATTTCATCACCAACTTTTATCCCACTGTTATCAGCCGGAAGCCCTTCGAAAACCTCAACTACAACCAGCTTGTTTGCTTTTAATACCACCCTGGCCCCGATTCCCACGTTGGCTCCACTTTGATTTATACGCGCCGACTCTACGTCTTGCTCACTCAAGTAAGTTGTATAAGGATCTAGATCTCGCAACATAGGTTTTATTGCAGCTTGCATTAACCTGGCAGGACTTGTTTTATCAACATAACTCATGTTGATTTCTTTATAGATTGTAGTAAAAATTTCTATTTGTTTAGCTATTTCAAAATAGTCAGTTTTGTATGCTGTTGTTGAAAGGAACATTAAAACAGCTAAAGCAAATAGTATCATTTTTTTCCCCCGCTTACTCATCTCTTGAAATCTTTTTACCAAAACGACCAACCATCAACTTAAATTGTTTATCTAACTCTACTGGCTTTGGATATTCTTTTCCCACATACAATACCATTAAAGCGTATTTATGGTTTAGTTTTTTTAGAAAGTCTAAAAAGTGATTTTTACAGCAAACCCTAAGCTGTCTTTTTATTTTGTTTCTAACCACAGCGCTTTTAAAACTTCTTTTACCTACAGAAACCCCTAATTTATTTGTGGTTTCTGTTTTTAGGAAAACAAGCCTTAAAGGAAAAGCCCCAACAGTCTCACCGCTAACGAAAAGCTCTTCTATTTGTTTTTTCCCCTTTAAGCGCTCCATCTTATAGCATTATTTTCTCATTGTTACCTCTGTTTATGTCTGCCGTTTCGTTTTTAACATCAATAGCAACAGACTTGATTTCTGAACCAAGCGACCCTATTGTAAAGCTATATAACGGATAAGCCCATGCCCAGTCTTCTAGCAAAACCACGTCGTTAACCGTTGGTTTTTCTCCCCGCATCATTTGCAAAGGGATATAGTAGTTTAATTTTTTCCCGTTTTTCAAAGTTACCTCAACCTCAACAGGCATCGGCATTAGACCAATCCTTTCTAGGGTTATTTCAACCCCCGAGCTTAATACGTTCACATCTTTTACCGCATAATCAATTGTGTTTAGAGTTTGAGTCCAGTCGGTTAAAAACCAATCAAGCTCCAGACCCGATGTTTTTTCCGCTGATCTTATGAAATCATTCGGAGCAGGATGCTTGAACGCCCAGTCCCTAAAGTACCTCTTAAGTGTTTTTTTGAAATCTTTTTCCCCAATGATATATTTTAATTGTGCCAATAGAAGCGCTCCTTTTCTGTAAGTTGAGGTGCTGTAAGAACTGTTATACATAAATCGATCAGCATGTGTACTCATGGGCTGTTCTTTTCCGCTTAAAACCATGGAAAAGTATCTATCATAACTACTCCTTAGCGGGTCTTTGGAGTCCTTTTTCAAAAGCTGATTTTCAATAAACGTGCAAGTATATTCTGCGAACCCTTCGTCTAGCCACGGGTGTTTACTTTCGTTAGACGCTAATAAAAACTGGAACCATGTGTGTCCAATTTCATGGGCTGTCACACCCAATAAGCTCTCAAACTCTCTTTCTCCAGTGATTAATGTACACATTCCGTATTCCATTCCTCCGTCCCCCCCCTGTATAATTGAGTATTGTTCATAAGGATATTTACCAATCGAATTGCTATAATGCTGAATTATTTCACTCGCCATCGGCTGTAGTTTCCGCCAACTTTTTTTGTAGCCCTCACCCAAAGAGGTTTTGTACAAAAAGTGCAAAACAGGACCGTTTGGCACCGTTATCGTATCGTGTGTAAAGTTAGGATCAGCAGCCCATGTAAAGTCGTGAACATCAGGCGCTATAAAGTGCCATGTTATTAAATCTGAATCATCCTTCGTTATTTTTTCCCCGTAACCGTGCCCAACTTCTTCAGGGTTTTGTAGATAACCCGTGCCTCCAACAGTGTAGTTTTTATCAATAGAAAGCTTTACATCAAAGTCTCCCCAAACTCCATGAAACTCTCTACCAATATAGGGGTCAGCGTGCCAACCCTCAAAATCGTATTCAGCCATTTTGGGATACCATTGCGCCATCGAAAGCGCCACCCCCTCACTACTGTTTTTACCAGCCCTTCTAATAACTGGCGGAACCTGTCCTTCAAAAACCATCTTAAGCTCTGTAGAGCTTCCAGACTTTATAGGAACACTTAGCTTAACCTCTAAGACAGTTCCTGCCACATTAAAGTTAATAGGATCACCACCTTGTGTTAAACTCAAAACATTAATAAAACCATAATCTTCTTTTTTTAGCATTGATATTCGGTCATCAACTCTTGAGTCCGGATCTGAAATTGTAATTGACCTAATATCCATTTCGCTCCCGGGCTGAAACGCATTATAGTATAAGTGGTAAAATACCACATCAAGATCATCGGGAGAATTATTAGTGTAAATAAGGTTTTGTGTTCCGGTGTAGGTGTGAGACCCTACATCCATTTTAACATCCATCTTATAATCAACGCGCTGTTGCCAGTACTCAAAATTATTTTGCCCATTTACCTCAAAAGCACAAATTGATAAAACCACTAACAAGTAAAGCCTTTTAAAGTACCCCATTTCTATTTAGACATTTTAGACGCCATAATAAGGGCGTTATATGCGTTTATCATTTTTCCAGACTTAGAAAGACCCCCAAAAGGAACAACCTCTCCATTTTGTAAAGAAACTTTTTTGTTAATAGAAACACCAGAGTCCATCAGTATTTGTTTTACTTGAGCCGCACTAAGCTTTGGGTACTGAGAGAAAACCAAAGCCGCCACTCCAGCTACCAGCGGAGAAGCCATTGAGGTTCCTTGTGCATACTCATATGTTTGTTTAGGGTAGGTTGAATAGATTTGAGACCCTGGAGCAAATACATCTACCGTGTTTTTCCCATAATTCGAGTATCCTGCCAAAATAGAAGACCCATATTTAGGACCTGTAGCCCCTACTTTTATAAAGTTTTTAGAGACCTCTTCACCAACCCCTTCCTGGTCGTTAGGATAATAGCTTACTTTGTCGGTGTCTGCCGAGTTGTTACCAGCCGCCGCCACAATTAAGACATCATTCTCTGCCGCATATACAACAGCATCTCTTACCCACTCACTGTGAGGCGAAAAGGCCTTTCCAAAACTCATGTTAATTACTTTTGCCCCATTATCAACTGCGTAATACACCCCTAGAGCAACATCTTTATCGTATTCGTCTCCGTTAGGAGTGTTTCTTATTGCCATTATTTTGACATTATCTGCGGCGCCCTTAACCCCTAATGCGTTGTTTCTGTTCGCAGCAATGATTCCAGAAACATGGGTGCCGTGGCTTCTTCCTTTCCTTGCCATTACGTTTCCGTCTCCGTAATTCTTGTCGTTAAAGTCGTTTGGGTCGTCACCAACAGCTTTTCTACCATCAAAATCTATATTTAAATTGTAATCAAGCCGCTCACTGAAAGATTTTAGGCCCGCATCTAGTTGCTTCATAAATGCGTCTATACTATCAAAACCAAAACCAAAAGACTGTTTGATAACATCAACATGCTTTAGCAGCTCCTCGTTTTCTGTATTAATTTCATCAACTTCACCCTTAGTATACGTCTTTTTATTTAAGTGCTTTGAAACAGCAGCATTAGAAGTCGTTAATTTGTTTTTAATCCCTTCGTACCTGTTTTTTGAACGCTCTAAACTCTTTCGCTCACTATTAAGAAGTTCTTCAGCCTCTTCAAAGCGCGGGTTTTCAGTATCATTACTGGCTAAAAGCCTTACATACTCCAGTTGCTCGTTATCGGAATCACCAAGGAAATTCCAACCATTTACATCGTCAACATAGCCATTGTTGTCATCATCTATTCCATTATTAGGTATTTCATCTTCGTTAACCCATATTTTACCAGCAAGATCTTCATGCCCAATATCAATACCAGAATCAATAACCGCAACTATAATGGTTTTGCTTTTTGTCTTTACCAGTTCTTTATAAGCCCTGTTCAAGCTTACGCCAGGAACGGTGTCTGTGGAAATATCGAGATGACTCCACACCATTCGCTCCTCTTTACTCAGCTCAACCTCCTTTAAAGGGGCGGAGTCTATATTTCCTATAGGGGTTGTTTTTATTTTCGCCACCGTTCCGCAACTAGACAATAAGGTTAGCCCAAGGATAAAAGATAAATTTTTTAGTTTTTCTAAGTGTTTAAAGTTCATTTTTTTAGTTTAAAATAAGTTATTAAAGTTGTGAATTTCGTTAAGACGAACCCCTTTTTCGGTGTGTTTGACCGTTATTAGCTCATTGTTTGCGTCGTGCTCCAAAAGTAAGTAAAAATTATTGTCTGCAGCAAGGTTTAAAAAACGCTCTTTTTCGCTTAAAGTCAAAAGAGGCCTTGTGTCATAACCCATTACATAAGCAACCGGGATATGGCCGACAGTGGGTAATAGATCAGCCATAAAACAGATTGTTTTTCCCTTATAGGCAATCATAGGAATCATTTGTTTTTCTGTATGACCATTCGCGAAAAACACGTCAAAACCAAGCTCAGAGCTTTGTAAAATTTCTAGCGAAGGCACAGGAATAAACTTTAAATTTCCAGACTCCTTTATAGGGAGAATGTTTTCTGATAAAAAAGAGGCCTTTTCACGACTGTTCGCTTTGGCAGCCCAGCTCCAGTGCTTGTCGTTGCTCCAAATAACAGCATTTTTAAAAACCAGTTCGTAGCCCGACCGGTCTTTGTTCCAATCAACACAGCCGCCGCAGTGGTCAAAATGAAGATGGGTTAGGAATACATCTGTTACATCCTCTTTGCAAAACCCAACAGAAGCCAGGGCTTTTTCGACAGATAGGTTCCCCCATCGGCAATAGAAGCTAAAAAACTTATCGCTTTGCTTTGTTCCCATACCGGTATCGATAAGAATAAGTCGAGCCCCGTCCTCGATGAGTAAACACCTAGAGGCAATATCAATCATATTTTTTTCGTCGGCAGGGTTTGTTTTATTCCACAACGCTTTTGGCACAACACCAAACATTGCACCTCCATCTAATTTAAAATTTCCAACATTTATCGGGTGTAGCTTCATACTAAGACTTATTAATAACACTGCTTAGGCGCACACCAAAATCTATCAAAGCCTTAACCTCTTTAATACTAGCAACCCTTTCTTTGTTGTAAACTAACACACCCTTTTTGTTCGATTCGACATGATAGTACGGGTTGCTTTCAAAAAATCTAACCAAATCATCTGTAAAAAACCTTTTGATATTATCGGGGTCTTCACCTCTTAAGTAAAATCTGTTTGAAAAATCTTCATGACGTTCAAAGTCAATATCCTCGTATCCAGCTAACGCATAAAACCGCTCCAAAATTCCCTCCTTGTCCAGCGTAAACGCGGGGATTTCGTTAGGAGCTTTAATATATAACATTGTTGTTCTCACAACTTCTTTTGCAATAAATTCACCTTCAGAAAAGACAACGTCGAAGGATTGGTATTTACTATTTTTTTCTTTTAACTCGTTAGAGATGTATTCAATTTTTTTTGTTTGAAAATAAACAAACCCCTCTAGAAAAGAATTATTATATTTTTTTTCATATTCATAAGATAATTCGAATTTATCAGAAATTATGCCGAGGTTTTTTTGACGTTTAGTTTTATTATCTGGCATCATTTTCTGAACAGGCAACATCCGCCTTAAAGCAAATGGGTGCTTTGATTCAGCCCCCAAAACATCAAGCCCGATAACCTCAATATTTCCGCCTTTTTTATGGAAAAGCTCTTGGTAGTCGTCTATATTTTCCATAGAAGAGTGGTCAACAAATCCGCATAAAGAAAAATCAATAATCACGTCGTTGTTTTCAGGGATCGCTTCTAGGCTTGTTTTTAGTGTATTAAAATTCAAAAAGCTACAAAAATGCTTTACGCTAATAAAATAACTCCCATCCTCTTCTTTGTACATAAGGACGTTCGGTTTTAATATATTTTTTACAAACAACCCAAAACTTTTGGTAACAACAACATGTATTATGAATGTGGCAATTAAACCCGCAGAGATTCCAGAAATCAAACCAACCTTTAAGGTTACCAGTAGGGTGGAAAAGAAAATTATTAGCTGCTCCTTTCCTATGGTAAATATCTTCCTAACAATAACAGGAGAGGCAAGTTTGTAGCCAGTGTAAACAAGTATAGCCATTAGCGCCGATAAAGGAATTCTTGTTAGTTCTGTACTAAACAGCAGTATAAACACAACAAGAAACAGTGAATGAAAAAAGTTCGAAGACCGATTGCTCCCGCCATTGTTCACGTTGACAGAGCTTCTGGCAATTACAGTAACTACGTTCAGCCCACCTAAAAACCCACTTGCTACGGTAGCAAGACCAAGTGCTTTTATGTCTTTGTTTACGTTCGAGCGTCTTTTTTCTAGATCTAGCTTGTCGACAGCCTTTATGCTTAATAAAGATTCAATGCTTGCGATTAAAGTAAGTGCTATAACGCTTGACCAAAAAGAAAACGTGCCTATCATTTTAAAGTCTGGAGCAGGAACTTCTGTTATTATTGTTCCGATGTCAGGGATAGCGGGGATCATGTAATCCAGCGAAATAGGGTTTGGAGCCTTAAGAATAAGTTCGTAATAATAACTGAACCCAATAGAAAAAAGCACAATCCACATAGGCGCAGGTATTAGTTGCAAATACTTATTTCTAATCTTTGAATAAAACACCATAATTCCCAAGCTCAAAACCCCGGCCAGTGCAGCATAAATCAACCCTTTGTCCTCAAAATGAAAAACAGAAATTATTGTGTTGGGGATTTCTAGCAAATAATCTATGCCACTGTTTTTAGTAATTTTATTTCCTAGCATTATATGAAACTGCTTCCCTAAGATAATAAGCCCTATAGCCGCAAGCATTCCTTGAATAGCTGACGAGGGGAAGTAGTCGGCTAACTTTCCCATTCTCAAAAATCCAAGTATAATTAAAAGAACTCCAGAACATATAATCGCGGCATAGGTCGCGGTAAGCCCAAGCGTCGTAATAGCAACTAGCACCACGCCCACCAAACCGTTACCCGGTCCAGAAATTGTTACAAAACTCCCCCCCAGAAACGAAACAATAACCCCCCCAACTATTGCAGTAATAACCCCAGCTATCGGCGGCGCCTCACTCGCCATGGCAAGGCCAAGCCCCAAAGGAAGAGCTATAAGGCTAACTACTAGACCCGAAAACATGTTTTTTGGCAATGTTTTCACAAGCCCAATAAGTGATGGTTTTTTTGGTCTCATTGTACGATTAATACATCTGTTGGTAATTCAGTTAAAATGTGCTCTATGTCATGAGGAAATAAACGGTCCCAAAAGTTCATTTTTCTAGGGGCGTTCATCACCAACAGGTCGGCCCTTGCTACTTGAGCATAATGCCCAATGGAGTAGCCGCGCTTACCGAAAATAGGCTGAGATTTAATTTTAATGTCTTTTGTAAGTTTGTTGGGAATGGTTTTCAGTATAGCTTTTACCCGCATTTCTTCTCGCACCCTTAAACGCTCTTTAATAATTGTAGACCTCCTAAGCGACTTGTCATCATCTACCTTCACACTAACCTCGTCGTCACTAATCTCCTCAACTACAGTTATTTTACTGGCCCCCAATTTATTGCCTACTAAAAATGCTGTTGCCAAGGTTTCTTCTGTTTTTGGATCTTTCAAACCATTTACCACAATGTGGTTACAGCAAACACGATCTTTAGAAGGGTTAATTAACAACAATATTGAGCAATTAGCTTTTCGCGTAATCTTTCTAGCAATAGACCCTACATAATACTTAAGAAACTTCTCCTTTTTAAGGGCGCCTATTATCAGTAGGTCAATTTTTTTTTGTTCTGTGGTTGATAAAATAACCTCTACGGGATCACCAGAATTAAACGTCACTTCAAAAACAAGCCCTTGGTCTTTAAATGAGCTTAGTAAAGATGAAAAGGCAGTTAATTTATCTTCTGAAGATTTACCAACATGAATTAAGATAAGTTTGCTTCCAAAAAACAAAGCTAGACGAGCAGCTTCATTTATGTTTGCTTCAAGATTAGGAGAAAAAGTAACCCCAATACCGATTGTTTTAAATACTGTTGTGTTCAACCTAAGAGCCCTTTAAAGATTAATGTGAAATATAAGAATTTCTTTAAAACTATAAAAACTACAAGATAAAATTAATCATTAAGCTTTAACACCGCCATGAATGCTTCTTGTGGAATTTCAACACTTCCCACTTGGCGCATTCTTTTTTTCCCTTTTTTCTGGTTTTCCAGCAACTTTCTTTTCCTTGAAATATCACCTCCATAACACTTTGCCGTTACGTCTTTACGCACAGCCTTTACGGTTTCACGAGAAATTATTTTTGCTCCAATAGCTGCTTGGATTGGAATATCGAACTGTTGACGAGGAATGAGCTCCCTTAGTTTAGAACACATTTTTCTGCCAATTTTCACAGAGTTGTCCATGTGAATTAACGCCGAAAGGGCGTCTACTGTTTGTCCATTTAATAAAACATCAACCCGTACTAATTTTGAAATGCGCATTCCAATGGGGGAGTAGTCAAACGACGCATATCCTTTCGAGACCGTTTTTAAGCGGTCATAGAAGTCAAAAACTATTTCCGCTAAGGGCATATCAAAAGTTAATTCTACCCTTTCAGTTGTTAGGTATGTTTGGCTTGTAATTTGACCTCTTTTTTCAATACATAGCGACATTACGTTTCCAACAAAATCGGACTTAGTTATTATAGACGCCTTAATATATGGCTCTTCAATGCGGTCTAACCCAGAGAGTTCAGGCAAGTCAGAAGGATTGTTTAACACCACGACCTCATCAGGGTTCTTGCGCGTGAATGCATGATATGATACATTCGGCACAGTTGTTATAACCGTCATATTAAACTCTCTCTCAAGACGCTCTTGAATAATTTCTAAATGTAACATCCCTAGAAACCCGCAACGAAAACCGAAACCTAAAGCAGCCGAACTTTCTGCTTGAAAGACTAAGGAGGCGTCGTTTAGCTGTAGTTTTTCCATAGAAGCTCGAAGCTCTTCATATTCCTCAGTATCAACAGGGTATATACCCGCAAAAACCATTGGTTTTACATCCTCAAAGCCGTCAACGGCTTCAGTGGTCGGAAAGCTAGCGTCAGTAATTGTGTCTCCCACTTTTACATCTCTAGCGTCTTTTATTCCGGTAATCAAGTAGCCAACATCTCCGGTTTTGATTTCCTTTTTTGGTGTTTGAGAGAGGTTTAACGTGCCCACTTCATCTGCCCCATAAGTTTTGCCTGTTGCAATAAATTTTACCTGCTGGTTTTTTCTAATACTCCCGTTCTTAACCTTGAAGTAGGTCTCAACACCCCTAAAGGAATTGTAAACAGAATCAAACACAAGCGCTTGAAGAGGCGCATCTGGCGAACCACCAGGAGGGGGAATAAGCTTGATAATCGCCGTTATAATCTCTTCAACACCAATCCCAGTTTTTGCACTTGCCGGTATTACGTCTGCCGCATCACAACCTAAAAGATCAACAATATCGTCTGTCACTTCTTCAGGGTTCGCGCTAGGAAGATCAACCTTATTTAGAACAGGAATTATTTCTAGATCGTTCTCAAGCGCTAGGTATAGGTTTGAAATGGTCTGAGCCTGTATACTTTGAGCCGCATCAACGACTAAAAGCGCCCCCTCGCAGGCCGCAATTGATCTAGAAACTTCATAACTAAAATCAACATGTCCAGGAGTGTCTATTAAGTTTAAAACATACTCCTGCCCCTCGTGGGTATACTCCATTTGAATGGCGTGTGATTTTATGGTAATCCCACGTTCGCGCTCCAGGTCCATGCTGTCAAGCAATTGACTCTGCTTCTCACGCTCCGTAACTGCTCCGGTAAAGTCTAATAGACGATCAGCTAAAGTACTCTTGCCGTGGTCAATGTGTGCGATTATACAAAAGTTTCTAATATGCTTCATTAATCTTGTTTCATTGCGCGTTATATGCGATGGTAAAAGTAATGATTTCCCACACAACATTTATATAAATTAGTTACTATCAATCAGTAACTGAATGCGTTTTATAGCTTCTGCTTTTCCAATTAAAAAAATAATATCAAAAACATCAACCCCCTCAAGCGCCCCCACTAGAGCGACTCTTAGCGGCATCATTACCCTTCCAAAACCAACTTCACTTTTGGTAATCCAATTTTTTACTCCGTCTTGCAGACCCTTTGCAGAAGAGTCATCACCTGTTTCTAGAACCCTGATCAGCTGGGTCATCAACTCTTTTGAATTAGGCTTCCAGACCTTTTTTAGGGCTCCCTCGGCATAATCGGAAGGAGCTACAAAAAAGTAGTGACTTAACCCCCACAAGTCAGAGGTTAACGTAGCGCGCTCCTTGACTTGCTTAATCACAAGCTCAACATAACCCGTATCAATAGAACTAAGTTCGGGGTTGTCATTTATAAAAAGAGACACCAAGTCCTTTGCGCTGGTTTTTTGCATGTACTGTTGATTAAACCACTTTGTTTTGTCAGGATCAAACCTCGCGCCCGCCTTATTTACCTTTTTCAAATCAAAGACTCTTATTAAGCTGTCTAGATCAAAAACCTCTTGTTCAGAGCCGGGGTTCCAGCCCAGCAAAGCCAAGAAGTTAATAACAGCTCCTGAAAAATAACCATCCTCCTTGTAACTTTTAGATACATCACCCGTAACCGGGTCTTTCCAGCTTAGCGGAAACACAGGAAACCCTAGCTTGTCACCATCTCTTTTACTGAGCTTCCCTTTTCCAGCAGGCTTTAAGATTAAAGGCAAGTGAGCAAACTTTGGTGCGCCCCATTCAAAAGCTTTATAAAGCAGCTTATGAAGGGCTAATGACGGCAACCACTCTTCTCCACGAATTACATGTGTGATCTTCATTAGGTAATCATCTACAACATTTGCTAAGTGATAGGTAGGCATTCCGTCTGATTTAAACAAAACCTTGTCATCAAGTGTGTTTGTATCAATTCTAATTTTACCTCGGACTATGTCTGAAAGCTCAACTGTTTCCCCCTCTGGAGCTAAAAAACGAACAACATAGTCATCGCCGTTTGCGATTTTATCTTGCACTTCCTTTTCAGACAAAACTAAGGAATTAGTTAAGCGCCCCTTTGTTCTATTGTGCCAGTTGTATATAAAAGTCTTTCCTTTCTCTTCATGCTTCCTCCGCTCGTTGTCTAAAGACTCAGCGGAGTCAAATGCATAATATGCGTTATTGCTCTTCAAAAGTTGGTCTACATACTTTTTATAAAGATGCTTTCTTTGGCTTTGTCTGTAAGGACCAAAACCACCTTCTTTTCCAGGACCCTCGTCGTAAGGGATGTTACACCATTTCAAAGAGTCTGTAATATAGTTTTCTGCGCCTTTCACAAAACGTTTTTGATCTGTGTCCTCAATGCGAAGGACAAAGGTGCCATTGTTTTTTTTTGCAAAGAGATAATTAAAAAGTGCAGTTCGCATTCCGCCAATATGTAATGGCCCAGTGGGGCTTGGCGCAAATCTAACACGAATAGGGTTATTCATTTTGTTTATTTAAAAGAACAAAGATATAATTGCTGGTCACATTGCCCAAAGAAAAACGACTTTAGCTTTAATTTAAATCATATTAACCGGAACCCTCTTGTTCATAACCCTAAACCATAAAGGAGGTATCATTGCCAGCAGCATTGACGTTGGATACCCAAAAGGAAGAATTGGGCTCTCTTCGTGTGACTCCAAAATCTGGTATTTTTTTGCAGACTTGTAATGGTGGTCGCTGTGGCGAGTAAGCTCATAAAGAATGATACGCCCAACTACATGATTAGAATTCCACGAGTGAATTTTTTTAACACGCTCATACCTTCCAGAAACGTTCTTTAGCCTCAACAACCCATAATGTTCAATATAGTTTACAGTCTCTAAAAACAAAAAGGACACAACCCCAATCCCAACCGCAAAAGCCAGAGCTAAACCACCCAAGGTAACATGTACGCAGACTAAGTAAGTCGCCTGAATTATAACAAACCAAAACATATCGTTATAAAGACTAATAAAAGAGCGTTTGTTGTTTTTTAATAGCCGCAATTGTACTTTCCATGCACTAAAATATTGCCTCACCGTCGAGGTCAGCCAAAACGAATATAGTGATTGGTTAAACCGTGCCGTGGCTGGATCTTCTTTTGTGGCGGCATTTAAATGATGGCTGTGGTTGTGTTCTATGTAAAAATGCATGTATAAACAAGGCAATAAAAGCCCTTTTGATAAGAACCGTTCCCTTGAGTCTTGACGATGCCCCAGCTCATGAGCAACATTAATCCCATTTGTTGTCAAAACCATTCCAATCGAAAGAATTAGCCCTGTAATCTCAAGATTACTTAGGACGGTATTTGAAACCGTGTAAAAACCCCAAGCTAACAACCCGAAGACAATGGGGATGTTTGCATAAAGCATCCAATCAAAGAGAACATTCTTTGTTCGTTCTTCTTTTGTTTTCTCTGAAAAGTTTTCTGTACTGACCGCAACCAGACTCTCAATGATTGGTATAAAAACAAACGCATAAATAGGTGTTAAAAAGAGCCAACCCCCTTTAAGATGCAGAGCAATAAACGCTGACAAAGGAATAGAAAGAGCCGACAGGTATTTTAAATCATTCATAAGTAGAATATTTTTGTATTGATAAACCCAAAAATGCGCCATAAACATAACGCCGCAAACCAATCATAAATCAGTAATATTATTGTAGTTTTATTCTCTCTAAATTTAGGTATTATTGGATAGTTTTCAAAAAATAGAACAAAATTTAAGACTATTTGTTCGACAATTCTATGTTAGCGCCTTAATAAAGGGGTTGCTGATGTTTTTTTTTGTTGGCCTGTTGTTCGCTTTTATATTACTCATTACAGAACACTTTCTATGGCTAAACCCTCCGCTAAGAACCTTTTTGTTTTGGTTTACAATCATTTTTGAGTTTTTTGTTTTTTACGGGCTTGTCTTAAGCCCTATATTAAAGTTGTTAGAAATTAAAAAAGGAATCGGCTTTGAATTCGCATCAAAAATTATTGGCGATCACTTTCCAGAAATCAATGACAAGCTTTTAAACGTACTTCAGCTTAACAAATACAGCGAACAAAGTGAACTTGTTTTGGCTAGTATTGCTCAAAAGTCTGACAATCTTAAAGGTTTTTCATTTAAAAAGGCCGTTAATTTTTCCGACAATATTAAATACACTAAGTATGCTCTTGTTCCTATTATCATTTTCTTTGTTTTTTATGCGCTTGGAAAGCAGTCTATTTTGACGGACAGTCTTAATCGCGTTGTCAACCACAATGCTGTTTTTCTGCCCCCCGCCCCTTTTAAGTTTTTGATAGCAAACAAGCCCCTTTCCACCATTGAAGGAAATTCATTTACATTAAGCGTGCAAACTCAAGGCTCAAGAACCCCTGAGTCAGTTAATATTCTCTATAACAACGAGACCTACACGCTAAGCCCAAAATCTCCAGGTATTTTTGAATATCAATTTTTCCAACCAAAGAAGTCGATCAGTTTTAGGCTTATTTCAGAAAACATAGCCTCATCACCCCAAAAGCTAGCCGTTTTATTAGCCCCCTCAATCCTTAATTTAAACCTTTATGTTTATCCGCCTCAATACACTAACGAACCCACTATAAAAGTGGCTAACAGCGGAAACTCTACCATTCCTGAAGGCTCAACTCTGAAGTGGGAGGTTTTCACAAAATCAACCGACACCGTTGTGTTTCAGCACAACAATTCTCAGTCTTTTTTTACAAAGTCTGACCAACAGTTTTCGTATTCCAAGAGCGTTTCTCAACCTCTGCGGTATTCTATATCAACCAGTAATACGGATTTAAAAGACTATGAAACCCTTGATTATTTCATCAACGTAGTTAAAGACGAGCCGCCGGCAATCAGGATAAAAATGAATAGAGACACTACCGCACAAGAAAGGCTTTATTTTTACGGACAAGTCTCAGACGATTATGGTATTCGCGCCTTAAGACTCCATTATTTTGCCACCAAATCTCCAAACAACATCTCTGTTCTTAAGTTGCCTTTAACTCAAAACAACCTTCAAGAATTCAGCTATGTTTTCCCTAACAACCTCGATTTAATCGAGGGCGCAGACTATTCACTATATTTTGAGGTGATTGACAATGACCGTCTTCACAACTTCAAGTCCATGCGCAGCCGAACATTTATGTACAAACAAAAAACAGAAACCCAGCTTGAAGCTTCAATAATCAAGGAACAGAGCGCAGCATCCAGTGCATTTCAAAAAGCACTAAACGAGCTTGTTGTTCAAGACGAGAAGCTTAAGCAGATCTCTATCAAGCAAAAAGAATCGACTCAGCTTAATTATTCAGATCAACAAATGCTTCATCAGTTTATAGAGCATCAAAAAAGCCAAGACAAACTACTCGCAAAGATTAATCAAACCATGGAGAGAAATCTTAAGGACTTCAAAAAAGACGGTAAAGATGTTTTTAACGACCAGCTACAGAAACGGCTAAGGTCGCAGCAAGATGAATTAAAAAAGAATGAAAAGATTTTAGAAGAAATCGAAAAAGTTATCAGTAAGATTAATAAGGAAGATTTAGCAAAGAAGATTCATGAAATGGCAAAGCAAAGTAAAAACAAACAACAAAGCCTTAAGCAGCTCCTGGAGCTCACCAAACGCTATTATATTACCAAAAAACTTGAGATGATAAACTCAAAATTAAAGGAACTTTCTGAGGCTCAAGAGCAATTGGCTGACAAGGGAATAAAAGCAAATAATAAATCAACACAACAAACTCTTAACGAATCCTTCGGCCTGATTCGGAAAGAACTAGCGGAATTAAAAAAAGATAACGAAGCCCTGGTTAAGCCGCTACAAATTTATGACAGCGAGCTGCTTGAGGAGGCTATAGTGAAAAACCAAGAGGAGGCTCTTGGTGGTTTAGAAGAAGAAAAAGATTTCCTAGACTCTGAACAAGATAAAAAACCTCCTTTAAAGACGCAGAAAAGCCAGAAGAAAGCGGCTAAAAAAATGCAGTTGTTGACTCAAAAAATGTCCCAAAACATGAGTTCTGCAGGAGCTAAACAAATGAGCGAGGACATTGAGGTGCTCCGTCAAATATTGGATAATTTAATTTTATTCTCTTTTGAGCAGGAAGCGCTAATGAACCAGTTTCTTTCATTGGCATCTAACCCACGGCAATATGCGGAAAAACTTCTTACGCAAAAAAGTCTTCGAGCCCATTTTGAACATGTTCAAGACAGCTTGTACTCGTTGTCCTTGCGTCAACCTATGATCTCTGAGTTGATTAGCAAAGAAGTAGCGGAAGTTTTTTTTAATATTGATAAAAGTTTAGCGCTCTTCTCTGAAAATGAACTCCAAAAAGGAGTTTCTTCTCAGCAATTTGCAATGATGGCAACAAACAAATTAGCGGACCTGTTAAGTAATACTTTGAGCAATATGGAGGAACAGCTAGAGCTATCACCAGGACAAGGCCAAGGAGAAATGCAGCTTCCAGACATTATTATGAGTCAAGAATCGCTAAATGAGCAACTGGAACAAAAGTTGGGCGAAAAAGGAAGAGAGTCAAAAACAGAAAACGGGGAAACTAAAACGCGAAGTATAGGAAAAGAAAAGGGGCCAGGCGCCTCTAATGGCTCAACAACCTCATTTGGAGGTGATCAAGGCAAAAACAAACAAGGCTCCGAAAACGAAGAGGATAATGCTGAGTTATTTGAGATTTTTAAAAAGCAACAACAACTTCGCATGGCGCTGCAGGACTTGTTACAAAAAACCGAGTTGTCGGCTAAGGAGAGTGCTTTGCTGAAGGCTATGAATACAATTGAAAAAAACCTTCTTAATAACGGCCTTAATGAGGCTGCGCTTAACCAAATGAAATCATTAAGACACCAACTTTTAAAGCTTAGCAAAGCCAAACAACAACAAGGGGAAGGGGCCAAGAGAGAGTCACAAACAAGCAAAAGCTCTGTTTCGGAACAACCCTCGTTAAGCCCTGAAACAATAAAACAATATTTCAATACAATTGAAATATTAAACAGACAAAGTTTACCTTTGCGCAAGGATTTAGTGAAAAAAGTTCAAGAATACTTTAAAACAGGTAATGATTAGTTTTAGCACAGAAACCCTATTTGAGTTGGCTAACCCACAAATTATGGGCAACTGGTTAGGGTCAATTATTTTACAAGAAAACCTTTCAGAAGGAGAGATTTCTGTTGTTTTTTGTGACGACAATTATCTTTATAATTTAAACGTTGAGTTTTTAAACCATGACACTCTTACCGATGTTATAAGCTTTAATTACTCTGTTGGCAAGGAGGTTCACGGCGAGGTGTTTATTTCTGTTGACCGAGTAAAAGATAACGCCGTCGATTTCAAACAAGCGTTTGACAACGAGCTATCAAGAGTTTTGGCCCATGGCATTCTTCATTTTTGTGGTTATAACGACAAGACCGACTTAGAGTCTTCTTTGATGCGAACAAAAGAAGACTTCTACCTTAACCAACTTATGGAGAAGCCCCTCTAAATACCTATATTTGCAAGTGCAACTGATTTGTTTCACGTGGAACAATTAATAAGCTATAAATGTTTGATAAAATATACGATGTAATTGTTGTTGGAGGCGGTCACGCAGGAAGTGAAGCGGCGGCCGCAGCAGCTAACATGGGGAGTCAAACCCTGCTAATCACCATGAACCTTCAAAATATTGCACAAATGTCTTGTAACCCCGCAATGGGCGGAATAGCAAAAGGCCAAATCGTGCGTGAAATAGATGCTTTGGGTGGCTATAGTGGGATTGTAAGTGACACCTCAGCTATTCAGTTCAAAATGCTCAATAAATCTAAAGGCCCCGCGATGTGGAGCCCCCGTGTTCAAAGCGATCGAATGCGTTTTGCAGAGGATTGGCGGATGCTTTTGGAACAAACAGAAAACCTAGATTTTTATCAGGAGACAGTTACCGGACTTGTTGTTAATGCTGGGACCGTTAAAGGCGTTAAAACTTCATTAGGTGTTGAGATAAAAGCAAAGTCCGTTGTGCTCACAAACGGGACCTTCCTTAATGGTCTTATACACATTGGAGAAAAAAACTTTGGAGGAGGTCGTGCAGGCGAAAGAGCGGCGACGGGTATTACAGAGCAGCTTATAAACCTAGGTTTTGAGTCTGGCCGCATGAAGACAGGAACTCCGCCTAGAGTTGACGGAAGGTCTCTTAATTTTTCCAAGATGATTGAACAGCCCGGTGACAGCGTCCCTGAAAAGTTTTCATATTCTGATCTCACCGCACCCTTAAAAGCCCAGCGCTCATGCCACATGTCCTATACAAGTACAGAGGTCCATGATTTGCTTAAAGAAGGCTTTGATCGATCCCCCATGTTTAATGGTCGCATACAGAGCTTAGGGCCGAGGTATTGCCCTTCAATTGAAGACAAAATAAACCGCTTTGCTGATAAAGACCGCCATCAGATATTTGTAGAGCCGGAAGGCTGGAACACGGTAGAGTATTATATAAACGGGTTTTCCACCTCTCTTCCTGAAGACGTTCAGTTTAAGGCCTTGAGAGCTGTTAAGGGGTTTGAAAAGGTTAAGTTTTTTCGACCTGGATATGCTATCGAATACGACTACTTCCCTCCTACCCAGCTTACACACTCCTTAGAAACTAAGCTTGTAAGCGGCTTGTTTTTCGCAGGCCAAATTAATGGCACAACTGGCTACGAAGAAGCGGCTTCACAAGGCTTAATGGCCGGTATAAACGCTAGCCGTAAGGTTCAAGAAAAAGATCCTTTTATATTAAAAAGGAACGAAGCATATATTGGCGTCTTAATTGACGACTTGATTACAAAAGGCACAGAAGAGCCGTATCGTATGTTTACATCAAGAGCAGAATATCGCACACTTCTAAGGCAAGACAATGCTGATATTAGGCTAACTCCAAAAGGGCATGCGCTAGGAATAGTTAGCGAAAAAAGGCTTCGACGCATGGAAGAAAAGCATTCCAAAGCGGAGGCTTTTGTGACCTTCTTTAAAACTCAAAGCGTGAAACCCGAAGAGGCTAATCCTGTTTTGGAAGGCAAAGATTCAGCTCCAATCCGACAGTCAGATAAAATGTTTAAGATATTTTCAAGGCCTAATATTGGCATAGAAGATGTCCGTAAATTTACTGCGGTCGAGAGCTATATTCGTGAAAAGGGTTTAGATAGAGAAGAGATTGAGCAAGCAGAAATACAGGTAAAGTACTCTGGCTATATCGCTAAAGAAAAAAACAACGCCGACAAGCTCACACGCCTAGAATACGTGAAGATACCACCAGATTTTGATTACTCACAAATCAAATCCATGAGTTATGAGGCGCGCGAAAAGCTTAAAAAAGTGCAACCTGCAACCGTGGCTCAAGCATCACGAATTAGCGGAGTGTCACCCAACGATATCTCGGTTTTATTAGTTTACATGGGGCGTTAATAAATTTAAATGTTTCACGTGGAACACTGTATGAAAACACATAAAACACACATGAATCTCAAGGACCACTCTGTCAGCGGAGAACGGTTTAAACTTCTAGTTGACCCTTATTATGGTTTCTTGTATACAGACCCCAAGCCCAGTGATAAAGACCTAAAAGCGTACTATTCCGATGTTGGTTATATCTCCCACAACAACCAACTAAGGTCTTTTGTAGACGCTATGTATCACGTCGCTAGATATGTTTCTTTAAAGAGAAAAATAAGACTTATAAAACCATTTATGCTTAAATCAGGAGCGTTATTAGATATTGGAGCAGGGACTGGGCACTTTGTAAGGTCTGCAAGTCTTGCTGGCTGGGACGTCACGGGGATTGAGCCTAGTTCTACAGCTAGAGAAATCGCAAACTCTAAAGGGTGTTGTTTGGTTTTTGATGAAGATGCGCTAGGAGCTTTTTCTGAGGGTTCTTTTGATGTGATTACGCTTTGGCACGTTTTAGAGCACCTCCCAAGCCCACTGGAAAGCATCGAGGTTTTTAAGAAGCTCCTCAAGCCTAATGGGCGTATTTTTGTAGCAGTTCCTAATTATAAGAGTTACGATTCGAGATACTTTAAAAACTTCTGGGCCGCTTATGACGTACCTAGGCATTTATGGCATTTTTCTAAAAACTCTATAATTAAAGTATTCTCTAAATCCCAAATGTCGCTAGAGTCAACCCATCCAATGTTAATGGATGCTTATTACGTTAGCATGCTGTCTAATAAATATAAATCAGGATCTCACAAAATCCTTAATAGCTTATGGACGGGGCTTCTTTCAAACGCCAAAGCCTTTAGGACTGGCGAATACTCTTCACTCATTTATGTGTTAAAAAAGAGCGATTAGTATTTTAAAGCGTTTTAAGCGCTTTTTACACAACCCAACACCATTTATATAAGGCTAACACGCTTTTTTTCATTAAGCGTCATTTGTTGAGCTTTTTTTAATAGATATAAACAATTGGCGCCATGAGGTGTTATAGTTTTTACTTATAACACAACTCGTTTGTAAATTTTGTTGAATTCCCGTTGGTTTTTTTTATTTTTGTAAAAATTAAATTAAAAACTATTACCCATGAAAAATTTAGCGCTCTGTTTTTTATTACTTATTACAATAACCGCTTGTCAACAGCAAAAAATAGGATTTGTTGATAATGTCGTTCTCATAAACGAATATCAGGAGCGCGTCGATATTGAAGCGAAACTTCAGTTAAAAATTACCGCATTCAAAACACGCACAGACAGTCTTCGTTCTGCGTTTGAACTAGAGATAAAAGAAGCCGAACTTAAAGCTAGAAAAATGTCACAGTCATCAATCCAGAAACTTTCGCAAGAACTTCAACAAAAAGAGCAAATACTTCAACAGAGAGTTCAGCTTGAGCAGCAATCAATTGCGCAAGAAAGTCAAACATTAAACGATTCTATTGTTAATAAAGTAATTGGCTTTGTAAAAGATTACGGCATGTCTAACAATTTCAATTATATATTAGGAAGCAATGAAGCTGGAAGTGTTTTGTATGGAGATGATGCCATGGATTTAACACAAGAAATACTTAAGTCGCTAAACGAGGCTTATAGCAAGAACTAAGAACTTTTCAAGTGTAACAAGCGCGTAAGTTTAATAGACAGGTCAGTAAGAATAATCTTTGCATTCCCATTTCGCTCTATGTGATAGTTCGCCAACTCAATTTCTTTATAGATCTCAGAAATATTAGACCCACCTATGAATGGAGCAAAATTCTCCATCTTAAAACTTTTGTCATTTAAGTTAATTAACACCAAGGTTTTGACCCCATAATTATAAAGCATAGCTTGCCTAAAAAATCGCAAACTATAATCCAAAAACTGTTTTTGTGTTTCCCGCCCCGCTTTAGATATTTCTTGGCTCCACGCCATCAGACTATTAATGGATTGTTTATTACTTTTGGCCTGAAAGGCTGTTCGAACCCAAGCGATAAACCACGTCTCAAACCGCAGGTCTTCAGGCTCCTGCTTTAATAAGTCCAATGCCCTGCTATAACTTCCTTCGGACTGATAAGCGATATTTTGCGCCAAACTCTTCTCTATATTTAGCCTTTTAATTAAGCTACTTTTTATTGTTTGTTCTGAAAGGGAGTTTAAATGTACGGACTGACATCGTGATCGTATGGTTTCTATTAACCGCTCCTCGTTCTCAGTAACTAGGATGATGACAGTTTTATCCGCGGGCTCCTCAATGAGTTTTAACAGCTTGTTGGCACACATGGAGTTCATTTTTTCTGGCATCCAAATAATCATAACCTTGTACCCGCCATTAAAAGCCTTAAGAGACATTTTAGACGTAATATCACTAGCCTCTTCCACCCCAATAACCCCTTGTTTATTGCCAACCCCTATAAAACTATACCAATCATTAATAGAGCCATAAGGATTTGTTTCAAGAAACGCTCGCCACTCGTTTATATAGTTAGACGAGATTGGCTTTGACTTTACATTTTCACTAGTTGTAACGGGATATACAAAGTGTATATTTGGATGCGTTAAGGTATTCATGTCGCCAAGCCCATCGGACTGTTGTTTTGTTAAATAGCTGGCGTAAGCAATTGCTATTGGCAACCCACCAACCCCGCGCTTTCCGACGTAAAGTTGAGCATGCGGAACACGGCCCGAGTCAATTCCCTGCTTCAGTTGTGTTTTTAACAAAGATTGACCAATGACATCTTCAAAATTCATAAAACAAAGATAAAAGATTTAATTGAATCGTATGTAAAGTCGTAAAATCCCTGAGCATTGTTTTTAAAACAGCAATTTTTTACAAGCATGCATCGCTGCACAAATTTTACAAGCGCACCATTCACAAGCTAAAAGAAATACTTACCTTTGGAATCTTATAAAATTAACAAATCAGTTCACAAACAATGAAATCACTACAAAGCATAAATTTTAAAAATAAAAAAGCATTGATACGAGTCGATTTCAACGTTCCTTTGAATGCCCAATTTCAGGTAACAGACTCTACACGAATTGTATCCGCTAAGCCAACCATCATGAAGGTTTTAGAAGATGGAGGAAGTTGTGTTTTAATGTCTCACTTAGGAAGGCCAGAATCAAAAGAATCAGCGTTTTCATTAAAACACATTGTTCGCACTCTTGAAACAGTATTAGGCGTAGAGGTGCTGTTTTCTTCAAGCTGCATTGGCGAGGATGCACAAAAATTTTGCGATAACTTAAAGCCGGGCCAAATTCTTTTATTGGAAAATTTAAGATACCACTCTGATGAAACAAGAGGAAGCGAAAACTTTGCTAAAGAGCTATCAAAACTAGGTGATTTTTATATTAACGACGCCTTTGGAACAGCTCACAGAGCACATGCTTCAACCACAATTATTGCAAAATTTTTTCCAGAAAATAGATGTTTTGGCAGCCTGTTAGCTCAAGAAATAGAAAGTATTGACAAAGTTATGCAAACAGGAGAGAAGCCTGTTTTAGCGATATTAGGAGGAGCTAAAGTTTCTTCTAAGATCACTATAATAGACAACATACTCAATAAGGTAGACCACTTAATCATTGGAGGCGGGATGACCTTTACCTTTGTAAAAGCACAAGGAGGTTCTGTAGGCGATTCTATTTGTGAAGATGATAAAATGGAGCTAGCTCTTCAAATTTTAGAAAGAGCTAAGGCTAAAAACGTTCAAGTTCACATTCCAGTCGATGTTTTAGCAGCAGATGAGTTTAGCAATCACGCCAACACTCAGATTGTAGACGTTAGAAGAATACCTGAAAACTGGCAAGGACTTGATTGTGGACCAAAATCAAAAGCACTATTTCATGAGGTGGTACAGCAGTGTAAGACAATTTTGTGGAATGGCCCTTTAGGGGTATTTGAAATGGAAAAGTTTTCCACAGGAACGATTGCTTTGGGGAACTCTATTGCAGAAGCCACAAAAAACGGTGCGTTTTCCTTAGTTGGAGGAGGAGACTCAGTATCAGCCGTGAAGCAGTTTGGTTTTGAAAACAAGGTTAGCTATGTGAGCACTGGCGGGGGAGCAATGCTTGAAAGTTTAGAAGGAAAAATTTTGCCTGGTATTGCTGCATTTTCAAAATAAACTCCGTCAAATTTGATTATATAAAAGAATGCTTAAAATCTTTTTCTTTTTAAACGCACTAATTGTCTGCCCTATTTATGGCCAGTCAGTCGACAGTTTACAGCCTTTAAACAATAAGATAAAAGACTCCGCAGGTCAGCTTAAACACAGCCTAAGTCCAATTTTCAACAAAGCTATTGATTCAAGCTTTATTAGCGTGCGACAGATGGAAGAGCGGTTTCAAAATCAATTATTTTCGAACGACCTTTTCACAGCTCTTAATGACTCTATAGAAAACCAATCTGTTAAAGTCGTTTATTACCCAGAACTTTCTACAGACACACTTAAAAAGCGACTAGCTATTCTTGACGCCAAAACACCTTTTAATATTGAATATAACCCGTCGCTTGAAAACGTCATAAAGCGTCACCTAAAATCTCGCAAAACGTCGACAGAGACCCTCATGCGACTCAGCCGCTACTACTTTCCAATGTTTGAAGAAGTTTTAGACAAATACAACCTACCTTTAGAAATTAAGTATTTAGCAATTGTTGAATCTTCATTGAAGCCCCGCGCAAAATCTCGAGCCGGAGCTACTGGCTTATGGCAGTTTATGTTCTCTACAGGAAAACATTTCGGACTAGAAGTCAGCAGCTATGTTGATGAGCGCTGTGATCCCTTGCGTTCCACAAATGCTGCAGCTAGATACTTAAACTCTTTGTACAAAACTTTTGGAGACTGGGACCTTGCTTTAGCCGCCTACAACTCAGGGCCGGGAAATGTAACAAAAGCTATTAGGCGCTCAGGAGGATATAAAAACTATTGGAATATTCGCCCGTTTTTGCCCAAAGAAACAGCTGGTTATCTTCCTGCATTTTTAGCAACACTTTATCTTTTTGAGTATGCAGATGCTCACGGATTTAGCCGTGATCTGAGTCAGTTCCCAATATTAGCAACTGATACTATTCACGTAAAACACATGATTTCTCTAGATCAAGTTGCGGAACTTACAGACACAAAAATAGAAACATTACAATTCCTAAACCCGTCATACAGCTTAGATATTATTCCTGTTTTAGACAAGAAAACCTACGCACTAAGACTGCCACTTGACAAAGTGGGGGGGTTTGTTCAGAACGAAGATCAAATATATGCTTTTGCCAAGGCAGAATTTCAAGCTCGAGAAAAGCCGTTGCCTCAGTTTTTTGAAGTGGATTCTAAAATCAGATATAAAGTAAAATCAGGAGATTATCTTGGAAAGATTGCCAGGAACTTTAAGGTTAGGGTAAGTCAAATAAAACAGTGGAACGGTCTGCGAACAAACAACCTCAAGATCGGACAACGATTAACAATTTATTCACGCAACCCAACTCCGAAAAACTTTGTTAAAGCAGACAAACCAACTCCAGGGAAAACCCTTAATCAATCAACGTATTTGGTTAAGCCCGGCGACTCTCTTTGGAGTATATCAAAGAAATTAACTGGCGTTTCTGTTCAAAACTTAAAAGAATGGAATGATATTTGGAATAATCGTTTGAAGCCAGGGATGAAGCTAATTGTTTCTAAACAAAATATAAAATAATGCGGATATTTGTAAGAGTACTTTTTTTATTTTTATTATTGTCTAATTGTGACTCTTCTAACGACACCAGGGTCTACAAGCCTCAGTCTTCAGGAAACATTAATGATGTATCCGTGGTAATTGACAGCGAACTATGGGAGTCTCTAGTTGGGGAGACTATTCGAACAAATATAGGAGCACCTTTATATGGTCTCCCTCAAGACGAACCTCAATTTAAATTAAGCCAAATTCCTGCAACTATATTTTCAGGGTTCGTTAAAAACACACGCTTAATTTTAAAGATTGCTAAAGGATCAAAGGCAGAAACAAGGTTTTATAGAGATCCGTATGCTTCTCCGCAGCGAATGGTTTTAGTAAGCGGAATGACTAATCAAGAGCTGATAGATCAGCTTACAACTAATAATAAGAAAATTATAGAGGCCTTTAAAACCTCTGAAATTAAGGAAAAACAACGACGCTTTCGGAAATCACTGTTCAATACCACAGCACTTTCTGAGCAGCTAGGTATTGAAATTCAACTTCCTTCTATATATAGAATAGCCAAGCAAGAAAATGACTTCTTCTGGCTGCGAAGAGATATTAAAACAGGGACCGTTAATTTGTTATTATATACCGTTCCATACGAAAAGACCCTGACAAAAGATGCGCTGGCAAATCGTGCGATAGAAAAAAGAGACTCTATAGGAAAAAGGCATATTCCAGGACCCGTAGCTGGAAGCTATATGACGACAGAAAAAGCGTATAGACCTTTTTTTGGAAGTGAAAGGGTAGCTAATTTAAACGCTTTTCTAACGAAAAGTATTTGGCAAGTAAAAGACGCCTTTATGTCAGGCCCCTTCATTAATTACTGGATAAAAGATGATGCCAACAAACGATTTCTTGTAGCCGAAGGGTTTGTATTCGCTCCATCGGTTGAGAAGAGAGCATATGTTTTTGAGCTAGAAGCAATTATAAAATCAATTTCTATTAAGAAGTAAGCAATTAGACACAACAGGGTTTTTTATTTTTCCTCCTCTTTAGTGTCTGAGACTTCTTCTTGACTAGCTTTTTTGAATTCTTTGATTCCACCACCCAAACCTTTCATAAGTTCAGGAATTTTTTTACCACCAAACAACAAAAGAACCACAACTACAATTAAAACAATTTGCGGAGCTCCTATAGCCAAGGGGATCAAGTAAGTATTCATATCTCTACATATTTATAATACAAAGTTAATAATTATCCTTTAAATAAACAGCTATTTCAAACAATAGTCAGGTTTAAAGACTAGAATCGGTTAATTTTTATTTAATTTTGCTTTTAAATGGGGCTAAAAAAGATAAATAAAAAGAAACTTCAAACAAAGCTTCTTCACAAATATCGCTTAGTGGTGCTGAACGAAGACACTTTTGAAGAGCGTTTTGCCGTCAAGCTTACACGTTTAAATGTATTTTCTTTGAGTTCATTAGCAGCAATAATTCTTATAATCCTCACAACTTTATTAATTGTTCTTACCCCTCTTAGGGAATACATACCAGGCTACTCTTCTGCAGCGTTGCAAAAACAGGCACTGAACCTGAGCTATAAGACAGATTCTCTTATAAAAGCAATCAATATGAATGACCTCTATATAAAATCGATTAAAAGCGCACTGAGCGGCGAAGTTAGTTCAGTTGTGATAAACAAAGACTCTATTTTTAAAGCCGCTCAAGCAGATACTGATGTTTTTGAATTAATACCATCAGCAGCAGACTCCATATTGAGAGAAAAGGTAAGTAGAGAGGATAAATACAACTTATTTAAAACGGCAATATCATCCAAAGACTTTGTTTTTTTCCCACCAGTAAATGGCCCGCTAAGCGCGGGGTTTGATTCGAAGGAGAAACACTATGCAGTCGACATAGTGACTCCTATTAATACCCCTGTAAAGTCAACATCAGACGGTCGCGTAATATTTACTTCTTGGACTTCCGAAGCAGGATACGTAATAATTATCGATCACGGAGACGAACTAATTTCTGTTTATAAACACAACTCATCCTTGACAAAGTCTCAAGGGGAAATAGTGAAGTCTCGTGAAGTTATCGCTATTTCGGGCGGTTCGGGAGAACTAAGTACAGGCCCACACTTGCACTTTGAGCTTTGGAGTAATGGAGTACCCCTCAACCCCGCTAATTTTATGGATTTTTAAATTTATTCAAATGCCATCAATAAAAGCATTTCTCGCTAAGGCTTATGCCGCTATAATTTATAAAAAAATCAATAAATGGTCTTCTAAACCCCTAGAGACACAGAATCATGTTTTTCAGTCGTTAATATCCGAGGCAGTATCAACTAATTTTGGAGTTGACCACGATTTTATCAGTATCAAAAGCTATGAAGATTTTGTTAACCGAGTGCCTGTTCGGGATTATGAAGCTTTAAGGCCTTATGTTGATAAGGTTGTCGCTGGAGAATCAAATGTTTTATGGAAAGGCAAACCCCTTTATTTTGCTAAAACATCTGGAACCACATCAGGAGCTAAATATATTCCAATTACTAAAGAAAGCATGCCGGGCCATGTTGAGGCTGCCAAAAACGCTATCTTATTATACATTCATCAAACAGGGAACACTCAAGTTGTAGATCAAAAAATGATATTTTTACAGGGAAGCCCAGTGCTTGAAATCATAAACGGAGTGCAGCTTGGTCGTTTGTCAGGGATTGTAGCCCATTATGTTCCAAAATATCTACAAAAAAATAGACTACCTTCTTGGGAAACTAATTGCATTGAGGACTGGGAGTCCAAGGTAAATAAAATTGTGCAAGAAACATTAAATGAAGACATGTCTATTATCGCAGGGATTCCATCTTGGGTTCAAATGTATTTCGAAAAGCTTGTAGCCATAAAAGACAAGAAAGTCGGCGATATATTTAAGAACTTTAATCTTTTCATTTTTGGAGGAGTTAACTACGAGCCATATCGATCTAAATTTGAATCTTTGATTGGAAGAAAGGTGAATACTATTGAACTTTACCCCGCTAGCGAAGGTTTTTTTGCATTTCAAGATAACCAAAATGAGACAGGAATGTTGCTTCAGTTAAACTCAGGAATCTTTTATGAATTTATATGCGCTGAGACTTTTTTTGAACCCAACCATAAACGATTAACGTTAAAAGACGTAGAAGTTGGTGTAAATTACGTGATAATAATCTCAACTACAGCCGGTCTTTGGGCTTATAATATTGGAGACACCGTACAGTTCACGTCACTATCACCATTCAGAGTTATTGTTAGCGGACGAATTAAGCATTTTATTTCTGCTTTTGGAGAACACGTTATAGCAAAGGAAGTAGAGCACGCTTTATTATATGCGTTAAAATCAACAAACATATCTGTAAGTGAGTTTACTGTTGCACCCCAAACAACACCAGAATTTGGACTTCCACACCACGAATGGTTTATTGAATTTGAAACCCCCCCCTTAGATATTAAGTCTTTTTCACACGAACTAGATGTGGCGATGCAAAAACAAAACAGTTATTATAAAGATTTAATTCAAGGGAATGTTCTACGACCACTAGTTGTGACTCTTGTCCCTAAATTAGGGTTCCAAAAATACATGAAAACTATTGGCAAGCTCGGAGGCCAAAACAAGACGCCGCGCCTGTCTAATGACAGGAAAATTGCAGATGCGCTGTATGATGCGATGTAGTCTAATTACTGTATATTTGTTTTTATATGAAAAAACAAAACCAAACGAAAAACTTAACACGAACTCGTGCTCAAGAGAGCTCAAATGCTATTGAGAGACTCTACTTGACAATGCGTCACTTGTTTAATAGAGGCTTCTACAAACCAATGGGTGTTTCAGGCGAGACCCTGCGTCAAGCACTGCTACAGTTGAGACCAGAAATCTATGGATCTATAGCTGGAGAAAAAACAGAACTAGAAGGACTTATTTATGTTGTCGACCGACTTCCAATAGGAATTGAGGAGTGCATTTTGATTAATTTAACTAGTGCAGAAGGTTTTGGAGGATCTCATTTTGAAGTGATTGTGCCATCTAAACGCCGTCGAGATTGTTATAGGATAGATTTTGAACAAATGAATATTGAAATTACAAGAGGTCGATCTGAAATTTACGATATTTTAACCCATCTAACATTTATGTTTATTGAGTCTCATAAAATTGCTAAACGAGTTTTGATTGATGACAAGGGATCAACCACAAGAGATTGGATGAAACTTGAAGCGGCAGTATTATCTAAGAAAAAGTTAAGCCAGAAAGATCGTGAGTTATCCATTACCCATGCAGGCAATATTCTTGGGCGCACTTTTGAGGAGATTTTAGAGGTTTATGATCAGTTCTCAACATTAAAACGGCCGGACCACTTTTTACACCTTATTTATTGGTTGGGCAAGCGCGCTATTGGCGAGATTATAGACAACTCGAAACGAGCAATTAACTTCAGCCCTGTACTTAGGGAGCGACTTGGTCACCATATACACGGAGAAGTTTGGGCCAACAACATAAAACAAACACTAAAAAACCACAAACTACTAGGCCGGCCGATTCATGTTATTTCAGCAAACTTACATAGCGTAATGAACACACTACACGCCCCAAAAGCCCTAAAATCTTTATGTGAAAAGAAAGACGTTTTCAAAGTCTATGAACTTCTTAGCAAGGAAGAAAACGACTCTCTTCGCAATAAAATAAAAAAGACAGCGTTGCAAGAGGGGATGATTTATATAAAAGACACTTCAGGAACCAATATTGATGTTCAAATATTTGACACATCAAAAATAGATTTTTCAGAAACAGGGGTTCCAAATAAACCATCAGCAAGAGAGGATGTTCTGATTGTTATGGATTATGCCTTTGGCGAACAAGCATATGAAACTATAGACGAACTTTTGAAACCATTTAATTCAACAGCCGACAAAACCCATTTAAACGTAGAGTCTATTTCTGTTATGGGAAAGGCAGGGATCCTAGAGGGTTCTAAAGGAGATATTATGATCCCATCTGCCCATATATTTGAAGGAACCGCAGATAATTACCCTTTTAAAAATGAGCTAAGGGTTGAGGACTTCGAGACAAAGGATCTTAAGGTTTTTGAGGGCGCTATGGTAACTGTCTTAGGAACATCTCTTCAGAATAGAGACCTTCTTAAGTTTTTCCACGACTCTACATGGGATGTTATTGGACTTGAAATGGAAGGGGTACATTATCAGAAAGCAATACAGGCAGCTTCAAAAATTCGTCGCAGTATTAACCCAGATGTAAAAGTTAGATATGCTTATTATGCAAGTGATAACCCCCTTGAAACAGGAGCGACTTTAGCTTCTGGAGGACTTGGGACCAGCGGAGTAAAACCAACATATTTAATTACTCAACAAATTCTAAAACAGATTTTAAACTAATTCATTATGAGTACAAATTCTAAGACGCCTAACCAAAACGAAGAAGTTGATTTAAGCACACTTTTTAAGCTAATAGGAGCAGCCTTTGACCGGTTCTTTAATTTTTTTACTAGTATTTTTAAAAATGCTTTTTTAACTTTTATTTGGATAATTTTCCTAATTAAAAAGCACACACTCATTCTCCTCTCGGCTGTGTTTTTAGGATATCTAATAGGGTTTTTTGTCACTAAGTTTTCTGCTCCAAAGTTTGACTCATCTGTTGAGTTAGTACAAAACTACCCTTCAGGCCAGAACTTATATAAACTTGTTAATTACTACAATAACTTAATTAAACAGAAAGACTTCGAAACTTTAGGCAAGGCGCTAGAACTTGACACGAAGACAGCATCTAAAATATCATATTTTGACATTAACCCTATTGTTAACGGGAACAATAATCTTATTGTTTTTAACGAGTTTCTGCAAGAGATAGACACCTTGGCCTCTCCAAAAATTGAGTATAATGACTTTGTAGAAAACCTAGAAGATTACTCATATAAATATCAAAAAATATCAATACAATCTACACTTAATAATAGCTTTAAACCAGTGTTTTCAAAAATTCTTAATTCAATTAGTTCAAACCCATATTTTGTGAGCGAGCAGAAAAAGGATATTGTAGAGCTAACTAAAATTAAAGAAGCCCTGGAATCTTCTTTAGTTAAATCAGACTCACTTAAAAACACTTACAAACGAGTTTTAGAGCAGGAATTAATTAGTAATAATGCCTCTGAAATCGGGATCACTTTTGAGGGGTCAAGTAAAACGAAAGTAACTAGAGAATATGAACTACATCTAAGGGACCTGGAGCTAGAAAGAGAACTTGTAGAGACAAATAGGGCTTTATTAGACAAGCAATACATTATAGAGATTATACCCAACAAGCAAGACGCAGGAGTCTCATCCGACTCGAAAGAAATATTAGGCTTTGAGTTACCCCTTAAGCTGTTTTTAGCACTTGTTTTATTTTTGTTAACCTTTGCCTCGCTGCTAATGTTAGAGTTTTTAAGCTTTATAGAAAGATATAGAACCCAAATAACGAAACCCTTAAACAAGTCTTAAAAGACCCCAGTCTGCTTATGCTCATCACTTAGGAACCCCTCTAAACATATGTTCTGACATACTATTCACAAGAGGAGTGTTTGATTTAAGTCCTTTTTGAAGTGTTTTATAGCGTTCTTTTTAATGGCTTAAACAAGAAGAGTCAGTACATAAATTCAATGTATTGCTAGACAAACATTATGAAGTTAAAGACAATAGTTACTTTTTTATATTTATGCATAAGCTTAATTGCATTCTTATCCTTTGACACTACGCCCATTGTCTGGGGCTCATTTTTTGTTAACTTTCTTCTTATTACAGCAATTGCTTATTACCATTTAAACATTGAGAGGGTTTTCTCTCCATTTTTAACATCATTTGTTGTTTTTAATTATTTATTCTTTTTTTTAGCCCCCATTTTTCAGATATCATCAATGGATTATTTGAATTTTCGCTTTCCAAATGATTTTGCCTACAGCGACTCTAGTATTATTGTTGCTAATGTATTGATACTGGTATTCAATTTGGTATTCATTTTGAGCTATCTGTTTTTTAAAGAGAATAAGCTTGACAACAAGGACAGCCAATCATTTGAGCCTAATTTTAAACAGAACATTCCTTTAGTTATTCTAGCGCTTTTAGTCATTTGTTTTTTCATCGCTTTTCTTAATTATGAATATCTTTTAAACGATATATCAAACTCTGTGTATGTAGCAAATGACGAACCTACATCTTCTTTATTGCTAAAAAAGAAATTTTTGTTCTTCACTCCTTTAGCTGGTATTGTTATTTCCTTGAAATATTTACAAATAAGAAATAAAACAAACCGAAATACAGTTTTTATTTTCTTTTTTTTGATTGCCTTCTTAGTTTTTTTAGTTTTCTTTAAAAACATATTTACAGAAAAAAGAAACACTTTAGGTCCAATTTATATCGCTTTGATTTATTTGTTTTACCCTAAGCTGCTAAATAGCAATGCTAAGTTTTTCCTTTTTATGTTTTTAGCCATGGTAGTTATTTTCCCGTTGGCGTCCACACTTACGCACATAGACGCGAGTTTAGAACAGATTTTTGCTGAACCAAGGCTAATCTATGATTCTTTTTTAAGGTTTGGTAGTATTTCAGGCGCATTCGAATCATTGCATTACGACGCGTTTGCAAACATAATGGCAACTGTCGAATATGTTAAGCTATATGGTCTTTCATGGGGCTATCAACTTTTAGGCGTTTGCTTATTTTTTATTCCAAGAAGTTTATGGACAACAAAACCACTTAGCACAGGCGAGTTAATTGGAAACTACCTTTTTGACACAACTCCTCGAAACTTTACAAATCTTTCAAACCCTATTGTTTCTGAAGGCTTTATTAATTTTGGTTTTATTGGAATAGTTGCTCTGGCTATTCTTTTAGCATTTTTTATGATAAAGTTTATAGTTTGGCTAAAAACAAATGACTGTTTAAAACAATTTATTGCATTCTATTTTGCTGTCCATTTAATGTTTTTGCTTCGGGGCGATTTGACAAACGGTTTTTCGTATTTCATAGGCCCTTTGGTTAGTATAGTTTTACTTCCAAAACTTTTAACTAGAGTAATTAAATAAGGAAACATGAAAACTCTGGAGAAGATAATTTTAAACACTTGGATTTTAGGCCTCTTTTTATTTTCAACTTCAATATTGCTCCCCCTTAATTTAAGAAATATACCTTTCTTTTTTTTCGTAATTACGGCATGTTTTTATTTGACAAAATCAAAGAAAATAATAAACCTCAGGCACTCCAAAATACTAGCATTAAATTCGCTTTATTTTACCGTTATGGCATTAAGCCTTGTTCAATCAGACAATACTTCCGAGTCATTTACAAACCTGCTTAGCGCTTCTCCTTTGATAATAGCTCCACTTATGTTTTATTCTGTTCATTCGCGACTCTTCATAAATTTTAATTTTATTACTATATACCTGTATATTTCTTTTTTTTGTTCTACGGTTTTGTTTTTTTTATTGTTGATAATTCACAATTATTTTCAAGGTTACATTACAGAAACATACTTTTTGCATTTTCCGGAAAGAATTAATATTGGTTTTGGGAAATATTCAATTCATCCATTATACGCTTCAATTTCGGTAATAATTTCTCTTATTTTTTCTGTACCGATTTTTGAAAAAGCCAAAACTAGATCAACGAAGCTATTCGTCTTATTGAGCGCTATATTTTTATTCGCTATACTACTACTGCTGGCTCGTAAAAGCGCAATATTGATCACAGGTTTAATATTCGTGGCTCACTTTTTTAAACGTAGAAATAGAAAACATTTACCATATTTTTTTATTGCATTATTAACGTGCTCTGCACTAATTTATATAATTGATCCATTATGGCTGCGTTTTTATGAGCTAATCGAAACAATACAACATTCAGGCCAGACCTCAACAGGCTCAACCTATACCAGGCTTAATATCTTCAATTGCTCCTTAGACGCAATCAAAAATGCGCCCTTTTTTGGGTATGGTGTTGGAGATGTTAAAGAAGTTTTGACTGTTTGTTTTTTAGAAAACAACAGCACTTATTATAATACGCACAACCAGTTTTTGGGAGCTTGGTTATCGGCAGGTTTTTTCGGAACTAGCTCTTTAGTTTTAATATTTTTTCAGGGGTTTATATCCGCTTTAAAACACAAAAACATCATTCACTTCTCTATATTGTCTTTGTTCTTTTTGATGGCGTTAATAGAAAATATTTTAGAAAGGCAGGACGGAATTTTAATTTTTTCGTTTTTCACCAATTTTTTTATTTTTATGGAAACATCCAATAGTTCTAGAATTACAACCTATGATATTAGATAACATTTTTAGGTTTATAACAAACATCTCTAAAGACGTCAATCAAAGGAAGTCTTTTTCTTACGTTACAATAAGAGGGCTTTCGATTGCATCAAACTATTTGTTTTCTATTTTAGTTATTAATCTGTTTTCCAAAGATAACTATGGATTATTTGTTTACGGGCTATCTATATTTATGATATTAAGCACTTTGTTAAAAGCAGGAGTTGACGTTCACTTTGTTAAAATATTTTATAAATTTGAAAAGACTGGAACCCCTTATTGGATTAAAAAATTAGAAAAAAGGATCGTTTTAAGTTCAATAGCTACAGCTCTTTTAGTTGCAATAATTGTTTATTCATTTAATCTTGTCGGTAATGCCTCCGCCGCAATAATTCCATTTATAATTTCGGTTCCTTTATATGTTTATGTACACTTAAACTCAGCAAAGTTAAGGGCGATCTCTAAAATTCTTCAGTTTGCCTTTCTAAACGTTGCCGGTAGAATTGTTTTCAGCTTGATACTTTTCTTGATCTTTTATTATGTACTTTTTTTAAGATCCCCATTTATAATTTACGCATCCCACTTTTTTTCGGTTCTTTTACTTTTGCTGTTTTCGTGTTTATGGATTAATAAAAGTTTTTTTTATAATAACAACCACAACAAACGCACCCCCAAGTCTTTTAAAAAACAAAACAAGGCTTTAATGATAAAATCATACATTACGGTTTTTTTCTTATGGGGCGACAGGTTTTTTTTATCTCTTATATGCACTCCAGAAACGGTAGCAGAATATGATGTTTCTTTGAAAATAGCGATGCTTATGATGGTAGCTATAGAGGCCTTAAAGTCAAGTTATGCACCTGTTTTCGCACGTCATGCTGGAGACCCAATAGCATTAAAAAAACACATTAAAAAATCCACAAGAGTAGGTGTTGTTTTTAGCTTTTTAATTTTGGTTTGTCTGATCACTCTTGGTAAGTTTATCCTTGGAGTCTTTGGCCCTGAGTTTATAGCTTCTTATCCACTTGTAATTATTATCTCACTTGGATATTTCTTTTCAGCAATATTTGGGCAAGCTGACAATGTTATAGAAATGTGCGGACTGGCTAAGTATTATGTGAAACCGTATTTTGTTGTTATTCTAATATCATTAATTTTAGGCATTCTCTTGTCATTTAAATTTGGCTCTATTGGAATGGCTATTGGGTTTTCTGTTGGAAACGTTTTGTTTCAAGCGACAGCTTACATGATCACTTATAAAAGACTTGGTATAAAAACTAGAGTTTTTTAGCTTTACAACCTTAATAAAGGCTATACATTTTAGATAAATATTTAAGTTGAACTTTCTTTTTGTATTTTTATTTCCGTTAAATTTGTTTCATGAAAATACTTGTAATTGGCCCTTTCCCAGAGCCTATATTCGGGGTTAGCCTTTCTAACGTGGTTTTGACGACAGGCTTAAGAACAAAGGGCTTTAAGGTTAAAACTATAAACACTTCAACCTCAAAGAAAATCAATCCTACCAGTGGAGATTGGAGTTTTAGTAAATTAGTGTTTTTCAAATATTACTTACAATTATTTAAAGTCATAAACTCTGATGTCATTTACTGCACTACTGGTCAAAGCTTTTTTGGAATATTAAAATACGCTCCGTTTGTATTATTAGCCCGGGTACTAAACAGAAAAACTGTCGTACATGTTAAGGGGGGTTATTTAAAAGCCTCTTACGAGAATATGAATAATTTTAAAAAGATAGTTTCTAAGCGTGTTTTGCAACTATACAACAAAGGCATTGTCCTTTCGGAATCGTTAAAGCCGCTTTTAGAAGAGTTTTTAGACCCGGAGAAAATTTTCATTCAACACAATTTCATTCAACACTCGCTGATTCTATCAGAAAAAGAGGTGTTTAAGCGCAAGGATTTTGAAGGCATCAGGATTATCTTTTTAAGCAATTTAATTCCAGAAAAAGGAATTTACCAATTGCTAGACGCTCTAGATGAATTAAATTCAAAGGGGACAAAATTTGAAGCCAAGATAGCTGGACATATTCCCAATAACCAACAAGGGATTATTGAAAGAATGTCAAAAATTAAAAATCTTGAATTTATTGGCGTTGTTCGGGACAACGTTAAAGCTGATCTATTAAGTTGGGGTAATGTTTTTTGCTTACCTACCTATTATTCTATGGAGGGCCAACCAATATCTATTTTAGAGGCTATGGGGTTTGGCAATGTTATAGTCACAACAAAGCACGCAGGTATTCCTGATATTTGTACTAATAAAAACGGATTATTTGTGGAAAAAAAAGATGTTGTAAGCCTCGTAAATCAACTAAAGAATCTTACAAATAATATCAGCTGGGTTGAGGAAACCTGTCGCTTTAACTTAATTCAGGCCCGTAAGCTTTACTCTGAGGAAGCATTTGTGAATGGAGTTATCAAAATAATGAAATCAAAGTAGCTTAAAGTTATTCAACCTTATAAACCCTAGTAAACAGCGGATTTAGTATATTAGATTTTTAACTTTATTATATTTTGATTAAAATTAGCCTAAATTATGAGTATGAGCTTTCAGGAATTAAAAACATATAAAAACCCAAAAAATTTTAGAGGACGTTCAGTTTTTATGGTCCAGCTTTGGTGGTTAGTTTATTTTTTTTTATTTAGACCCTCCCCTCAAATAATGTATGCTTGGCGGCGCTTTTTACTTAGAATTTTTGGGGCTAAAATAGGAACTAAAGTAATTATTAGACCCTCAGCTCAAATTACATATCCGTGGAAAGTTAAAATTGGCGACTATAGTTGGATCGGAGATGAAGTGGTCCTTTATTCTTTGGGAAATATTGAAATAGGGCGTAACTCCGTGGTCTCTCAGCGCAGCTACTTGGCCGCAGCAACCCATGACTATTCGTCCAAAAGCTTTGATATTTTTTCAAAAAACATATCTATAGGCTCTAAATGTTGGCTAGCTACCGATGTTTATGTTGGCCCTGGCGTATCAATAGGTGATGGAACGGTGGTTGGTGCTCGAAGCTCTGTTTTTAAAGACTTGCCTTCGCAAAAAATATGTGTTGGCAACCCTGCTAAACCAATTAAAGACAGAACATCAGAAAAGTGAAGAAAACAGAAATCACATTCATTGGTTTAAATTTTGCGCCAGAAGATTCGGCGATAGGTCTTTATTCTTCTGAATGGGTAAAACAGCTCGAGCTCGACGGCTACAATGTTACAGTAGTCACGGGATTTCCATATTATCCTCAGTGGAACATCCTTGACAAGTATAAAAATAAAACTAGATTTTTAAAAGAATATAGTGGGCGCACTAAAATATTAAGGTACAAACAATACGTTCCTAAAACACCTACTTTTTTTAAGCGCGTACTTCATATTATCGATTTTACGATAGGGTCATTTTTTAATCTATTAAAAATTAAAAAATGTGATTTAGTTATTGCTGTTGTGCCATTCACTGCTTCTTCTTTTTTAGGCTGGATTCAAAAGAAACGATTTAACTCAAAATTTTGGATTCATATTCAAGACTTTGAATTTGATGCCGCTTTGCAATCAAAAAAAAAGTCTAAAGCTGGCCCCGCCTTTTCATTAATGTTTAGACTAGAATCGTGGCTGTTTAGTAAGCCCGATGTTGTAAGTACGATAAGTCATTCTATGACTCACACATTGAGGAAGAAATGTAATACCCCAAGTTTTTATTTGCCTAACTGGGTTAATCCAGATACTATTAACCCAGCGACAGCAAATCCTCATAGATACATAAGCTCTCCTAAAATAGTTTTATTGTATTCAGGAAATATAGGCGAAAAACAAGACTGGAACAGCTTTGTTGAGTTTTGTAACGACATCAACCAAAATAAATATGAAATATTAATAGTGGGGGATGGATCAAAAAAAAATTGGTTAGTAGAGATGACAGTGCATTTAACAAACATAAAGCATTACCCGCCTGTTCCATATTCAGAACTATCAGATTTGCTTTGCTCTGTTGATATTCATTTATTATTTCAAAAACCGGACTTTTTAGATATTGTAATGCCTTCCAAAGTATTAGGAATGATGGCAAGTGCCAAGCCTTCATTAATAATAGGACACAGGGAGTCTGAAATTAATAGTATTTTCAAATCAATTAATATTGGCCTCTATTTTGATAGGTACACAAAAGAAGTAGTAACTGAACTGGATAAAATAAGCAGACAGAGCTCTCAAATGAAAGAAATGGGAGAAAACGCTAGAGCTTATGTTATTAAAAACTTCTCAAAGGATAGAATTCTTAAAAAAGCACAAAAAAAAATAGAATTACTTTAGATATATCTACGCATTCAAATAAGACAGGAGTAATAATTAGTTATCTTTGAAAACTAATTAAATTGTATATGTCAAAAACTATTCTTATTTCTGGAGCTGCAGGGTTTTTAGGGTCTCACTTGTGTGACCACTTTGCTGACCATGGATTTAGGGTCGTTGGGGTAGATAATTTCATTACAGGCGATAAAGACAATATTCAACATCTATTTAATCACTCTAATTTCCAGTTTTTAGAACACGATGTTACTGTTCACCTTGAAATCAAAGAACCTATAGATTATATATTACATTTTGCCTCTCCGGCAAGTCCTATAGATTATCTTAAAATACCTATTCACACCCTTAAGGTGGGCTCCTTGGGGACCCATAATTTATTGGGTTTAGCAAAAGCCAAACAAGCGCGTATACTAATAGCATCCACCTCTGAGGTTTATGGCGACCCCTTGGTACACCCACAAACTGAAGATTATTATGGAAATGTTAACTCGATTGGACCTAGAGGGGTCTATGATGAAGCCAAGCGCTTCCAAGAGGCAATAACAATGGCCTATCAGCGTTTTCATGGTGTGGAAACTCGAATAGCACGAATATTTAATACTTACGGGCCTAGGATGCGCTTAAATGATGGTCGCGTCATTCCTGCATTTATGGGTCAAGCACTAAGAAGAGAAGATCTTTCAGTATTCGGGAAAGGCACTCAAACACGTTCTTTTTGTTATGTCGACGATTTGGTGAATGGAATTCACAAATTATTATTTAGTGATTATAATTATCCAGTTAATCTTGGAAACCCTGAAGAAATAACGATAATCGAATTTGCAAAAGAAATTTTAGAACTCACAAAATCTAATCAAAAGATTGATTTCAGACCGTTACCGGTAGGCGACCCGTTGAGGAGGCAACCAGACATCTCATTGGCAAAAAATGAGTTAAATTGGCAACCCACTACATCAAGGTTGGACGGAATGAAAAAAACCTTCGAATACTTTAGTTGTTTACCAAAAGAAAAATTATACAAGACAGATCATAAGGATTTCTCTAAACACATAAAGATCTAAGTGGCTTTATTTCAGCAACATCGTTATTCAGGGCTAATAAGACCCATTTCTTATGTTACTGATTTAGTATATATAAATATACTTGGTGCTTTTTGTTTTTTTAATGAAGCTTCATCATTAAACTTTTCGCTGTCAATCTCAATTGGTTGGACAATTACAGCTCTAATATCACAGTTTTACGAAGTTTATAGGTTCTCGTTTATTACAAGAGTTTTTACTTTACTAGTAAGACAGCTTTTATTCTTCACGCTTTTAGTATTTGCTTATTCAGGTCTGCACACCTCCCTTGGCCTAACACCAATTAGTATTATTAAGTACATAGCACTATCCTCTTTATTTATCTCGTTTTCTAAGTATGGAATGTTTTTTTTATTAAAAAAATACAGAGGCAACTATAAATTAAACAATAGAAATACGGTCATTTTAGGAGCAAATCGCCAGGGGTCTTTATTAGAAGATTTCTTTGAGGCAACCCCGCACTTAGGTTTTCAGAACAAAAAAACATTTAGTGTCAAAGAACTTAGTAAACACGAATTAGAGTCTATATTTAGCTATATCCTCAATAATAAAATTGATGAAATTTACTGCTCAACTTCAGAACTTAACAATAGAGATCTATTGTCTATAGTTAATTTTGCGGACAACAATCTTAAAGTTGTAAAGTTCATTCCAGAAAGCACCCAAGTTTTGTCAAAGAAACTCAAGCATGATTTTTATGGGGTTATCCCCATCTTATCATTTAGAACTATTGCATTAAATGACCCCTTTAACCTTTTCTTAAAACGCGCATTTGACGTTGTATTTTCATTAATGGTTATTGTTTTTATACTTTCATGGCTTACACCAATCTTAGCCATATTAATTAGTTTAGAGTCTAAAGGCCCTGTTTTTTTTACCCAACTAAGAAATGGACATAATTATAATTCCTTTAAGTGTTTTAAGTTTAGGTCTATGATTATAAATCCAGCTGCGGACCTTATACAAGTTTCTCGTGATGATGACCGAATCACCACGGTTGGAAAGTTTCTCCGCAAAACAAGTATTGATGAAATCCCTCAATTTTTTAATGTATTTCTTGGCCAGATGTCTGTAGTAGGGCCAAGACCCCATATGCTTAGCCACACAGAAATTTATGCTAAATCTATAAATAAATTTATGGTTCGTCATTTTGTGAAGCCAGGGATTACTGGACTAGCTCAGGTAAGTGGATTTAGAGGCGAGATAGAAACAGAGAAAGACATAATTGGACGAGTTAAGCACGACATTTTTTATATAGAAAACTGGTCGTTTTTTTTAGACACCAAAATTATTGTTCAAACAATACTTAACTTTTTAAAAGGAGAAGAAAAAGCATATTAACACAATTTACCATCATGAATATTTTAATATTAGGAGCTGGAGGCAGGGAACACGCATTTGCTTGGAAAATTTCTCAAAGTCCGTTATGCAAGGAACTATTTGTTGCCCCAGGGAACTCCGGAACCTCTACCTTAGCTACTAATCTTAATATTAGTGTAACCGATTTCGAAGGAATTAAAAAGCATGTTTTAGTTTACAAAATTAACATGGTAGTTGTAGGGCCGGAAGACCCTTTGGTTGAGGGAATACATGATTTTTTTCTGAATGACATTGAACTAAATCATGTGGCTGTCATTGGGCCTCAAAAAGCAGCAGCCCAACTTGAAGGCAGTAAGGAATTTGCTAAAGAATTTTTACTTCGCCACGAAATCCCAACGGCTGCATATAAGAGCTTTACAAAAAAATCACTAGAACAAGGCTATTTGTTTCTTGAATCCCTTAAGGCCCCTTATGTTCTCAAAGCTGATGGGTTAGCAGCTGGGAAGGGTGTGCTAATATTGTCAGACATTAACGAAGCTAAAGAAGAGCTTAAAAGCATGTTGGTAGACTCAAAATTTGGAGAAGCCAGCACTAAGGTTGTTGTTGAAGAGTTCTTGGATGGAATTGAGCTTAGCTGTTTCGTATTGACTGATGGAAAAAACTATAAAATTTTACCAACAGCTAAGGACTATAAGCGAATAGGTGAGGGCGATAAAGGACTAAACACTGGAGGGATGGGCGCAATTTCCCCTGTTCCCTTTGCAGGCCCTGTTTTATTAAGTAAGATAGAAAATAGAATTATAAAACCTACAATCGACGGGTTAGTCAAGGACAACCTTCCTTATAAAGGGTTCATCTTTATTGGCTTAATTGTTGTCGACAATGAACCATTGGTTATTGAATACAATGTGCGCATGGGTGATCCTGAAACTGAAGCCGTTTTACCAAGAATAAAAACGGATCTCGTAGAAGTTTTTCAAGCTATAGACAACGAATCTTTAGACGAAATTCAAATTGAAATTGACCCTCAAACAGCGGTCACCGTAATGCTTGTTTCTGGGGGGTATCCAGAAGCATATGAAAAAGGAAAACAAATTACAGGCTTAGAAGACATAAAAGAATCCATGGTGTTTCACGCGGGGGCAAAAAATGTAGCTGGAACGATTTTGACTTCAGGTGGCCGGGTGATGACCGTTACTTCATATGGTGATGACCTAAGGTCTGCCTTAAAAACATCATACAAATCTATAGAAAGTATCAGGTTTGAAGCTATGAATTACCGAACGGATATTGGCTTTGACTTACAAGAATGAGTGTGAAGAAATACTTTTGTCTTCTTCATTATTATCGCTAAAAGATTTTAACTGTAACATCCAGTAAACGAAGGCAATAACACCAATACCTATAAAAACCCATGTAACTATATTGGCACCCCACCAGTTGGTTAACTCTAGCTCTCTGAGCTCATGAAAAGGCACGAAAAGAATAGATTCACAAAGGTCTTGAATGGAATTAAATAAATCTTTCATAAGTCATTAATTTATTGTTATGTGGGTTAATAAAACAAATATTTTATTAAGTAAATTAAGTGTAATCATTATAATTTCATAATAGTCTTATATTTACTTTGCAAATATAGTCAACACTTTATATGATAGCAAGCTTTTTCAAGACATCTAAACCAATTCATTATATAATTTTTTCAATTGTGCTAACATCGCTGTTTGTATACAATAGAATTATCGGACGAAATTTTGTAAGCAATGTTTTTAATTCTTTCAACGAGTTATCATACTTTCTTGTTTTAATAGCCTCTCTTTTAACTCTTGTTTTTATTGTGACTAAGAACAATTTAACGCACAACAACAGTTTTGCGGCCCTCTTTTTTTGTTTGTTTATTATGGCTTTTCCACAAACTTTACAAGACCCCTCTAAATTAATAGCAAATCTTTGTGTGCTTCTTTCTCTACGCAGAATAGTCAGCCTAAACAATAAAACAAATATTGCTAAAAAATTATTAGATGCCAGTCTTTGGGTTTGTTTGGCAATTTTATTTGATTTTTTTTCAATCTTTTTTTTTATGCCGCTAATTATGGGCCTTATTTTATATTCGGCATTTGAAATAAAAAACATATTCATTGTTTTTTGTAGCATATTAGCATTTGGAGTTCTTCTATCTTCTTTTAATTTATTGGTTTACAACCACCTCCCTGTTTTTAGTGATTACTTTACGTTTAGTAACGTTAAAATTCAAAAAAATATATTTCAAAACGACATAATGTTTAGTGCTTTTATGTTGCTAACCATTTTTTTTGGGGTCATAAATTATTTTTTTACAGGAGCTTTTAAAAACAGGGCAAACAGGCCTAGTACATTGATTTTAATTTTTATAATTATAGCAGGCATAGTTGCTTTTTTATTTTGTCAGATAGATAGCAAAGAAATTTGCCTTTATGTACTTGCGCCAACTGCTATTTTAATGGCCAATTATTGTGAGACAACAAGGTATCGTTGGGTGCCTGAACTTATTATAATCTCGTTAGTTATTGCACCCATTCTTCAATTATCCTTTAATCTTCTCTAGCCTACAATTTAATTAGACTAAATACACTTATATTTGTCAAATAAAACCAAACACTATGTTCTCAAGTAAAGCAAATTCTGTTTTTCAAGAAGCGATATCTTTATATAAAGTCTTAAACTCAGTCGATCAATCATTTCAAAACAAGTATAATAAAGAACAGGATTTAATTGCACACTTACTTTTTAGAAAATGTTGGATAGATACGATACAATGGGCTTACGAAGATATTATCAGAGACCCAAATATTGATCCAGTGTCAGCCTTAAAATTAAAGCGTATGATTGATGCTTCAAACCAAGACCGAACAGATACGGTTGAGTTTATAGATGGATATTTTTTAGATTTATATAAAGACATTCAGCCGACCTCTAGCGCTAAGATCAACTCTGAAAGCCCTGCCTGGGCTATTGACCGTTTGTCAATATTGGCGATAAAAATTTATCACATGCAACTTGAAACAGTTAGAGAAGACGCATCACAATCTCATCGCTCGAGCTGCTTGTCCAAGCTAAACATCCTTTTAGAACAGCGTAAAGACTTATCTTCTGCGATAGACGACTTACTTGAAGACATAAGCGCCGGTAAGAAATTTATGAAGGTTTATAAGCAAATGAAAATGTACAATGATAACGAGTTAAATCCCGTACTAAGGGCAAATAAATAATTTAATTTATAGGGTGAAAAACCTCAAACACATATTAGTCATTAGGCTCTCATCGATGGGAGACGTGGCAATATCAGTACCAGTTCTTTTTGCATTTACACAGTCTAACCCAGATATTAGGCTAACTATCCTAACCAAGAAACAATTTACCCCTCTTTTTAGAGACATTACATCAGCTACAGTTTTATCCGCCGATTTTAATAAACAACATAAAGGAGTTTTCGGATTATATAAATTATCGAAACAAATAAGGAAACTCAATGTAGATGCTGTGGCGGATCTTCATAACGTGCTGCGAACGAAGATTTTAAAATTTTTTCTAATTGGAATTGAATTTTATCAAATTGACAAAGCTCGAGCTCAAAAAAAAGCACTTATAAATGGATCTTCTTTTAGACCATTACCTACAATTACAGAACGATATGCTAACGTGTTTAGAGGCTTAGAGCTGAGCTTAGAATTAAAAAATTTTAATTTTTCTCCTTCAAAACAATTAATGCCAACTACCTTAAACACCCTTAAGGGCTTCTCAACTGCTGTCATTGGAATAGCTCCTTTTGCTGCTTATGCCTCCAAGTCATATCCAATATCAAAAATGAAAAGGGTGATTTCTGAGCTTCAAAAAGATTATAAAATCCTACTCTTTGGAGGAGGGCTCGAAGAGTCTAAACAACTCACAAAATTAGCTTTAAAATATGAAAACGTATTTTCTATAGCAGGAAAATTCTCTTTTAACGAAGAGCTAGATATTATATCTAATCTTAAAGTTATGTTATCTATGGATTCTGGAAATGGCCATCTGGCAGCCATGTTAGGCGTGAATGTGGTTACATTGTGGGGTGTAACACATCCATTTGCAGGCTTTGCACCATTTAATCAGAAAGCCACAAACAATCTGTTAGCAGACCGTAAAAAGTATCCTAGAATTCCAACTTCTATTTATGGAAAGTCTTTTCCAAAAGGATATGAATTAGCAATACAAACAATTCAACCAGATACTGTCGTTAAAGCGGTTAAGGACAATCTTTAAATGTCATCAAAATCAACTTTTATAATTGACGAAGTGGGTTCTGCCTGGCAGCTCAAGACCAACCCTTCATTTACTTCACTATCTGTTAATATATTGTTTTGTCGCATAATAGCCGACCCTTCTGTAACACGACAAATACAGCTGCTACAAACTCCGCCTTGACAGGAATAGGGTGCGTCTATGTCGTTCTCCAGAGCTACTTCTAAAACTGTTTGACTTTGATTCATTAAAAGGGTTGTTTTTTCATCATCTACTATAAGAGTAATTTCACTCATACCGTCGCTAACCGCGCTTTTGTCTTGGGGAATATTAGAAGAAGTAAACAGCTCAAAAAGAATGTGATCGTTCTGCACGCCATTTTTAGACAATAGATCACTTGTTGTTTTTATCATTTCTTCAGGCCCACACAAGTAAAATAACTGTGAGTTATTAAGTTGAAAATTATTTTTAAGAATATAATTAATACTAGCAGTATTTATACGTCCAAAAATCGCACCCTCTTCATCCCATTCGCTGTAAACAAATTGTATTTTAAATCGACCTGAATTTCGATCTTGCAAATCCAATAATTCGTTATAAAAGATAGTTTTTTCAGGGCTTTTATTTCCGTATATTAAAACAAATTCATTATCAGTATTCGCACACAAAGTAGTTTGAATAATACTCATAATAGGAGTAATTCCACTTCCTGCAGCAAACGCCACAATTGAACTTTTTTTAGCTATTTGTGGTTCGTAAATAAAGCGTCCATTTGGCGTTCCTACTTCAAGAGTATGTCCAGGCTCCAATACTTTATTCGCATAAGTTGAAAAAAGCCCATTTTCGATTTCTTTGACGGTGACCGTCAGATCTCCGCTCTTTGGGCTTGAGCTTAAAGAATAATCTCTACGAACTTCAATTCCGTCAATCATCGTTTTTAAGGTAACATACTGCCCAGACTTAAAAACAAATTCAGACTTCAAAGAGCTTGGAACTAGAAAAGTGATGCTAATCGCTTTTTTGGTTTGCCTAACAATAGATTGAATTTTAAGAGTGTGAAATCTCGCCATGATTTTTTTACAAAAATAAGAAACATTAGGCCTAATTTTCTGTTAATGCTTCCATAAAATTAGCCTTTAGGGTATTTTTAAATTTCTTGTAAACCAATGTTTTTGTTAGTTTTATGCAAAAAGATGATTATTTTTACGCAGTTGATATACTATAAAGCAACGTATTTTGTTAGTAGATAACCTAAGACCTCACTTTTGAAAAACATTTATAATTTTATATTATTTGGAGCCTTCTCACTTTTAGCTGTGACTAGCTGTTCCCGTAAAAAAGATAAATTTATAAACCGCTCATGGCATTCCTTAAACACTAAGTATAATATCCTTTATAATGGTAACATCGCCCTCGAAGCAGGTAAAATGACGATTAACTCTAGCTACTCTGATAATTATTGGAAGATACTTCCAGTTGAGCGTTTACAGTCTATTGATGATGTTTTTCCAAAAGAAAATTTAGACCCAAACTTTCAGCGTGCTGAAGAGAAAGCCATTAAGGCCATTCAGGTGCATGGTATGAACATCAAAGGAAAAGAAAAAAACCCTCAAATAGACGACTCGTACATTCTTCTTGGTAAGGCCCGGTATTATGATTGTCGCTTTATCCCTGCTCAGGAAGCATTTAATTACATTTTATTCAAATATCCATCGAGCACCAACATTAATTTAGCGAAAATATGGCGTGCAAAAACCAATTTACGCTTAGAGAATGAAGGGTCAGCTATTAAAAACTTGAAGAAACTTATCGATTCAAACAAACTTTCAAATGAGGAGAATGTAGTTGCGAGCTCGGCATTAGCGCAGGCATACATAACGACCAAAGCAATAGATAGCGCAATAATCCAAATTCAGAGAGCATCAAGGTTTACCAAAGACAACCGAGAGTTGGGCAGGCTAAGATTTATTGAAGGTCAATTGTATTCTTCCCTAGGGGACAAAGCCAGCGCTAATCTTGCGTTTGATAAAGTGATCGCACTAAACCGTAAAACTCCTAGAGCTTACATGATAAACGCCTATTTAGAAAAAATCAAAAACTTTGATTTTGAAAATGATGATAAGCTACTTTTAGAAACTCTATTAGAATCTTTGGAGCTTAACAGAGAAAACAGACCATTTTTAGATAAAATATACCACCAAATTGCCAATTATCATATTAAAAACAATAGAGATTCTATAGCTGTTGTGTATTATAACAAGTCGCTAAGAACGGATTCGAAAGACAACTATTTGGTAGCTCTTAATTATCGAATATTGGCCGACCTAAATTTTGATTTTTCAGAGTATAGCTTGGCAGGTTCTTACTACGATAGCACCTTACTTAGCCTTAAAGAAAACAGTAAGGCTTTTCGCGACATTAAACGCAAACGTGACAATTTAGAAGAAGTTATTTTTTACGAATCAATAGTGAAAAAAACTGACAGCATAATACGGTTGGTAGAACTTTCAGACGATGAAAAAGAAACTTATTTTCAAACTTTTATTGACGATCTTAAGCTCCAAGAAGAAGTTAAGAAAAACAGAGTAATTAAAAGAAAGAGTTTTGCTGGTCCGTCACTAATCACAACAAACAAAAAAGATAAAACCTTTTACTTTTATAGTCCAACAACAGTAGCATTTGGAAAAAATGAGTTTGTAAGAATATGGGGCAAGCGTGCTTTGGAAACTAACTGGCGATGGTCTAATAACACTATACAGAATCAAGAAGTTTTCAAACAAGATATCAAAGAAACCCAAAAAGAAGGAGACGATAGTCGCTTTACAGTAGCTTATTATTTAGAACAAATTCCCACTAAAAAAACCGTGTTAGACAGTATTGCTAAAGAACGTGATTTTGCATATTATCAGTTAGGACTTATCTACAAAGATAAATTTAAAGAGTATTCGCTTTCTCGAGACAAGCTCGAGAAACTCTTGAAGCGGTTTCCAGAAGAGCGCCTTATTTTGCCCGCAAAGTATAACTTATACAAAGTATATTCGTTACTAGGACTAACTCTATTGGAATCAAATTTGAAAAAGAATATTATTGAAAAACACTCAGATTCTAGGTATGCAACTATTTTATTAAATCCTGAAAAGGCCTTAATAAATAATGAAAACAGCCCACAGTCCTTATACAACAATCTATATGCGCAGTTTGAAAGCGGGCTTTACCAAGAAGTAATAGATGGCTGTGATATACAAATTACAAATTTAGACGGAGATGAAATTGTCCCCAAATTAGAACTCCTTAAGGCGACATCTAAAGGACGCCTCCATGGGTTTGAAGCTTACAAAGAAGGCCTTAATTTTGTGGCTTTAAACTACCCAAGTAGTATTGAAGGAAAGCGAGCGGCAAAAATATACAGCACTATACCCCCGGAACTTGCAGATAAAACATTTGTTGAAGATTCAACACAAAAAAACTTTAAAGTTGTTTTTAAGTTTGAGCGCTCAGAAAATGAGCAGATAAAGGCTTTTTCAAAAGCACTAAGTGCTGCCATTGAAGAAGTTAACTATTTTAATTTGACAATTTCTGAAGATGGTTACGACACAAACACTATATTTGTAGTTGTTCACGGACTTAAAAGTGCTCTTGGGGCACTAGGGTTTGTAGAAATTATAGAAACTAAAAATGAGTTGATAATATCGAAACCATTTTTTGGAATTTCTTCTAGAAACTATCAAATAGTTCAAATACATAAAAATGTAGAAACCTATATTAACAAAACCAATTAAACCACTCAATATGTTTACAGACAGCAAAAGCCCTAAGTCAAATCTGAATTCATTTTCACAACAAAACACAATTACTCAAGGCACTAAATTCAACGGAGACTTAATAAGTGAAGGTGATTTCAGAATAGAAGGCCTGGTAAGCGGTTCTATAACAACTACCGGAAAGGTTGTCATTGGAAAAACAGGAAGTGTTGACGGAACTTTATTTTGTAAAAATGCTGATTTTGAGGGAAAATTTAAAGGAACGTTAACTGTTTCGGAGATGCTGAGTTTGAGAGGCTCAGCACACGTAGAAGGCGAGGTTCAAGTCAGTAAATTAGCAGTAGAGCCCGGCGCAACCTTTAACGCTAACTGCCTTATGAAGAGGGCTGTTAAAGAACTTAAAAAGGAAATTTCCAGCACTAATCTTTCAAAAAACATATCCAAGGCTGGACAATCCGCTTAAAAAAGCTGCGGCTATGTCGGGATTAGCGCTTCAAATGGCAGTAATAATTGCTATAGGAACATTTTTAGGCATTTTTTTAGATGATAACTTTCCCAACAAAAACAATATGTTCTCTTTGTTTTTAACCCTTTTTTCTGTTCTACTTTCTGTTTTTTACGTAATTAAGCGAATTCTTTGGGTCTCAAAAAATAAAAACAAATGAACAATTTCTTTATTAAGCGGCAAACAGAGTTTACCGTCCAGTTAATTGCTTTGAGTTTAATTCTTTTTAGCACTCATAGTTATTTGTGTTATCACTTCGCATCAGAGATATTGTTTTTTTTCCCTTTGTGGCATATTTATGTTTTTAACATAGTGTTGATACTGACCATTTTTACATTAGTAAATTATCGCGACTCAAGTGCAAAAAATGAATTATTTAATCTTTTTATTTTGGGTATGGTTTTGAAAATGGGACTAACTCTTGTTTTTCTGTTACCATGGCTATTGTCTAATCCACAACAACAGGGTTTTGACTTAGCAAACTTCTTTATTCCATATTTCGTTTTTTTAACTTTTGAAGTATATTCGGTAACTAAACTTCTTCAAAAAAAAAACAGCATTAAAAAGGTTGAAAAACAGGGCCAATAATCATTAGAATATTGTTTGTCATTTCATTAAATGTGTGTACATTTGCAGCAAAATTGATCAAGATATTTTAAATAAAAGCATCACATTGACCCCAGTTAGAACCGTAATATTTTCAGCATTATTTTTGGCAGTTTCTTTTTTAGGTTTTGCTAATGAGAAGGAAATAACTCAAGAAGAAACACCTTTTGACCCAAAAGCAATGATTTTACACCATGTAAAAGACGCTCATGAATTTCATTTATGGGATTGGAGAGGAAGCCCAATATCCTTGTCTTTGCCAATTATATTATGGACCGATAACGGCTTAACAAGCTTTTCTTCAAGCAGGTTTCATCATGACGACGAAGGGCGAACCATTGTTGAGTCAAACGGAAGAAGTTTTGTGAAATTACACGAAAAAATTTATCAATTAGATGCCGGCGCATCTTCAATCAGTTATGACTCTGAACATCATCCAACAAATGCACATAAACCTATAGATCTATCAATTACAAGAAATGTGTTTATGATGTGGGTTTCGGTAGCGCTATTATTGCTCATATTTTTAACTACCGCTAGAAACTATAAAAACTCAAAAGATGGTGTGCCTAAAGGGATAGCAGGGTTTATGGAGCCATTAATTATATTTGTAAGAGATGAAATTGGCAAACCAATGATTGGAGAACACAAGTATAAAAAATACATGCCATATCTACTTACAATATTTTTCTTTATATGGATAAATAATATATTTGGATTGATACCTATTTTAAACGGGGCTAATTTAAGTGGGAATATTGCATTCACATTTACCCTTGCCGTATTCACTTTTATAATAACAACATTTAGTGGTAACAAGAACTACTGGAAGCATATATTTTGGATGCCAGGGGTTCCAGTGCCTATGAAAATATTTTTAATGCCCATTGAGATTATTGGAATGTTTGTAAAACCAATATCATTAATGATTCGATTGTTTGCGAATATTACAGCTGGACACGTGATTATATTGGCATTGATGTCATTAATATTTGTTTTTAAGTCTGCTGCAATTGCACCAGTTTCTGTTGCATTTTCATTATTTATTACAGTAATAGAAATTATTGTAACAGCGATACAAGCATACATATTTACAATACTGTCGGCCCTTTATTTTGGGATGGCAACTGAAGAAGAACATTAATTAATTTAAATTTATAACTATGACTATTACTGGAATTGCAGCTATTGGAGCTGGTTTAGCAGCTATTGGAGCTGGTGTTGGTATTGGGAAAATTGGTGGATCAGCTATGGAAGCCATGGCACGTCAACCTGAAATGCACGGAAAAATTCAATCTTCGGCATTAATTTTAGCAGCCTTCGTTGAAGCGGTGGCACTCTTTGGAGTTGTTGTTGCTTTTTTACAAGGGTAAAAACACAAAAAAACTGAAGTAACGGTTGGTTACTTCAGTTTTTTAAATTTAAGTTATTAATAAAACAACAAATAAATGGATTTAATTACACCAGGATTTGGATTAGTTTTTTGGACAGCAATCACTTTTATCTTTCTATTGGTAATACTGGGTAAATTTGCATGGAAACCAATTTTAGGTGCTGTTAGCGAACGTGAGGAGGGTATTAAAGCCGCCCTTGCCTCTGCTGAGAATGCACGAAAAGAAATGGAGAATCTTAGCGCTGATAATGATCGTATACTGAAAGAGGCTCGATCTGAACGTCAAGCTATGCTTAAAGAGGCCCGAGAACTAAAAAACAATATGATTGAAACAGCTAAAACTGAAGCTAAGGAAGAGGCAAATAAACTAGTAGCTCAGGCACAAGCGGCTATTGCAGCTGAAAAGAAAGCTGCTGTAGCTGATTTAAAACATGTAGTCGCAGAGCTTTCAATTTCTATAGCTGAAACAGTTGTTCGTGAAGAACTAGATGATAAAGCAAAACAAGAAAAATTAGTAAAATCAATGCTAGAAAACGCAAAATTAAACTAATTAAACATGGCCGGAACAAGAGCAGCAATAAGGTATGCCAAAGCAGTATTAAGCTTAGCAACAGACAATAAAAATGCTGAAGCGGTGCAATTAGATATGGCTTTAATTAGCAGCTCTATCGCTAATAGTGAGTCCTTAGATAACGCACTCAAAAGTCCTGTGGTAAGGTTATCGGACAAGGCCGCTGTATTGAATACTTTATTTCCGTCGGTTAGTTCAGAAAGTAAATCGTTATTCTCTACCCTAGTTAAAAATAAAAGAGTCAATATTCTTGGTCAGATAGCAACTCAGTATGGAGTCCTGTACGATCAAGTAAGCAATAAAGAAAAGGCCTTTGTAACTACAGCAATTCCAATGACTTCAGAACTTGAGTCAAAGGTAATGACTAAGCTTAAATCCTTAACAACAAAGGATGTTACACTTAACAAATATGTTGACGAAAAAATCATTGGAGGTTTTGTGTTACGAGTTGGAGACCAGCAATATGATGCAAGCGTCTCAAATCAATTAAACATATTGAAAAATAAATTTACAATTAACTAAAACTACACTGAGATTTATCAGAAGAATAAAATAAATTAAGATGGCAGAAGTAAAAGCAGCTGAAATATCAGCAATTTTAAAACAACAACTTTCAGGTTTCGAATCGACAGCTTCTTTAGATGAAGTTGGGACAGTATTAACTGTAGGCGACGGCATTGTTCGTGCTTATGGACTTTCCAATGCTCAATATGGTGAGTTGGTACAATTTGAAGGAGGTTTGGAAGGAATTGTGTTAAACCTTGAAGAAGATAATGTCGGGATAGTACTCCTAGGAGCTTCTAAAGTAGTAAAAGAAGGCTCTATTGTCAAACGAACTGGACGCATTGCTTCGATAAATGTTGGTGAAGGCATAGTTGGTCGTGTTGTTGATACTTTGGGCGCGCCAATTGATGGTAAAGGACCAATTGACGGAACGCTTTATCAAATGCCTTTAGAACGCAAAGCGCCGGGAGTGATTTTTCGTGAGCCAGTTACTGAGCCGCTTCAAACAGGGATTAAATCAATTGACGCTATGATTCCAGTAGGTCGTGGCCAGCGCGAACTAGTAATCGGGGACAGACAAACAGGAAAAACGGCTGTTTGTATTGATACAATTTTAAATCAGAAAGAGTTTTATGATGCAGGAGAGCCTGTTTATTGTATTTATGTTGCTGTAGGACAGAAAGCATCAACAGTGGCCTTAATCGCTAAAACACTTGAAGAAAAAGGAGCTTTAGCTTACACCACTATTGTAGCTGCTAATGCATCGGACCCAGCTCCAATGCAAGTATATGCCCCTTTTGCAGGCGCAGCCATTGGAGAATATTTTAGAGATACTGGACGCCCTGCGTTAATAGTGTATGATGATTTGTCAAAACAAGCGGTTGCTTACCGTGAAGTTTCTCTTCTATTGCGTCGACCACCTGGACGCGAGGCGTATCCAGGAGATGTATTTTACTTACACTCACGTTTATTAGAGCGCGCGGCAAAAGTTATTAATAACGATGATATTGCAAAAGAAATGAATGACCTCCCTGAGTCATTAAAACCGATTGTAAAAGGAGGGGGCTCTTTAACAGCTCTGCCAATTATTGAAACTCAAGCAGGTGATGTATCTGCTTATATTCCAACCAATGTAATTTCAATTACTGACGGTCAGATTTTTTTAGACGGAGATTTGTTTAATTCAGGAGTACGTCCAGCAATTAACGTTGGTATTTCGGTATCACGTGTTGGTGGAAACGCCCAAATCAAAGCGATGAAAAAGGTATCAGGAACATTAAAACTAGACCAGGCGCAATTTCGTGAATTAGAAGCATTTGCTAAATTTGGATCGGATTTAGACGCAGTAACGCTTAACGTGATTGAAAAAGGTCGACGTAACGTTGAAATTCTAAAGCAAGCACAAAATGATCCATTTAAAGTAGAAGATCAAGTTGCAATAATTTTTGCTGGATCTAAAAACCTTTTGAAGGATGTGCCTGTGAACAAAGTAAAAGAGTTTGAAACTGAATATATTGATTTTTTAAGAGCCAAGCATAGCGATGTTCTTGCTACTTTAAAGTCAGGGAAGCTAACAGACGAAGTGACAAACACTTTATCTGTCGTTGCAAAAGAGCTATCAAGCAAGTATAGCGCTTAGTTTTAGAAAAAAATAGTATGGCAAATTTAAAAGAAATCCGAAATAGAATAGCATCAGTATCTTCAACGATGCAGATTACAAGTGCTATGAAAATGGTATCAGCAGCGAAGTTGAAAAAGGCTCAAGATGCCATCACAGCAATGCGTCCCTACTCGGACAAGCTAACGGAGCTTTTACAAAACCTAAGTTCTACTTTAGGTGCCGGTACTGGCAGTAAATTTGCAGAACAACGGGATCTTGAAAATGTACTTATTGTAGCTGTCACTTCTAATAGAGGCTTGTGTGGAGCATTTAACTCTAACATCATTAAGCAGGTTACGAACGTTGCTTCAAGTTATGACGGTAAGGTATCAATTATTGCGATTGGTAAGAAAGCCAATGATGCGTTGTCTAAAAACTTTGAAGTCATCTCAAATCAAAGCTCTGTATTTGACGACCTAACATTTGATAATGTTGCTACAATTGCAGAGATGCTGATGGAGCAATTCGAATCGAAAGCATTTGATAAAATCGAGGTTGTTTATAACAAATTTAAAAACGCTGCCACACAGGAAATCTTGACGGAACAATTTTTACCAATTATTTCTTTGGAGAGCAATTCTAACTCGAGTCAAGACTATATATTCGAACCTACCAAGGAAGAAATAGTTGAAACTTTGATTCCAAAGTCTTTAAAAACGCAGTTATATAAATCCCTTCGTGATAGTTTTGCAAGCGAGCACGGCGCTAGGATGACAGCTATGCACAAAGCTACAGATAACGCCACGGAGCTTAGAGATCAGCTTAAATTAACTTATAATAAAGCACGTCAAGCCTCTATAACCAACGAAATTTTAGAGATAGTTGGTGGAGCTGAAGCTTTGAATAGCTAGGGGATATTATTGACCTATAGTGATCTGAAGCTCGCAATCAGTTCAAATTTTAATATAGCATCTTCTTACATCCTCATAAGGGTTTTTATTTCGTTAACTTTCCGTGACAACTAATTATATCCTTTTGCTAAGCTAAAGTGCTATGTACTCACTATTATTTTACTCTTAACGATTTAAGGTTTTTATAAACGCTCTTCTTTTCATCGTTCATCTAAGAATTCAGTTTCAACCCCCCCCACTTTGATATTATAGAATCTTATTATTATTTATGGAGCGTAAGGGCTGAAGGCTGGGAAAGTGGAGTCACTGTTTTACCAATATCAGATTTTAATAGTAACGTAGTTGATAGTGTTTATTTTAGACGGATAACGACTGTTACAACGGTACAAAATAGCGTTATATTAGGTCGGTTTAAATTTAATGAGATATAAAAGAACGATATTACTAGTCACAATTCTAATGGAGAATATAATAATTAGCACAAAATCGTTAATGACAAATATCCTTTTGGGCTCTCGCTAAATGAAGTAGTATTGAGCTATAAAATTAACAACAAATAGAGATGTTTTAAGATTTCTAAGCTAATCGATAAGTTTTTGTTGGTCTATCCGTCTGCATCGGATAAAAAGGAATAGCCATCAACTATCGTTTGTACGTTAAAATGTGTATTTTTATAGTATAAATTTTAATGATTTGGGTGTTTTAAAAACGTTATACAAGCAAACTTTTATTTATGGGTTAGCCACAGTAATCCCACGGATGTTGAGCTTTCTTTTGGTACGCCTGCACACCGATAAGTCAGTGCTTCAAAACGTGTCTGATTACGGAGAAGTGTCTTTAATTTTTGCCTATTTTGTTCTTTTTAATGTTGTACTGGCTTACGGAATGGAAACAACATTTTTCCGTTTTTTTAGTAAAGAGCCGAATAAAGAGTCTGTTTTAAGTACCGCTTCTGTTTCTATTTTACTATCCTCGTTTTTATTTTTAGTCCTTGGACTGCTATTTCAACACCAAATTGCTACAATTACTCATATTCATGTTAACTATATTGTTTTAGTCGTTTGGACCTTGTTTTTAGACGCATTGGTTATTATTCCTTTTGCTTATTTAAGAGCTCTTGGTAAGCCAGGCACATATACACTGGTTAAATTAACCAATGTCATTGTCAATCTTGGGCTGAATATATTTTTGTTAGTACTATTAAAACCTTTAGCGTCTGGCTCGAAGCTTTGGGAAGCGATTTATATTTCTAATTTTGAGGTCAGTTATATTCTTATTTCTAACCTTGTTGCAAGCGGAGTAACTTTAGTGTTACTTGTTCGTTTTTATCTTAAAGTTAGCTATAATGTAGACACTCTTTTATGGAAAAAAATGTTGCGGTATGCATTGCCAGTATTGGTAGCGGGTGTTGCATTTTCAATCAACGAGACATTTGATCGTGTTCTTCTAGAGCGATTGCTCACTGAAGAGGTCGCTAAAACATCAATTGGGATGTATTCAGCCTGTTATAAACTTGCCTTGTTTATGATGCTATTTTCTACCGCTTACCGCTTAGGAATTGAACCTTTCTTTTTTAATCAGTCTAAAAACCAAGATGCTGAAAAAAATTATGCTCAGGTTTTGGAGCTATTTGTTGTTTTCGGAGTAGTAATATTACTCACTGTTGTAGTTTTTATAGATTTTTTAAAGGTACTTCTTATTCCGAATCAGGCTTATTGGGAAGCGATGTCCGTAGTCCCCCTTTTATTGCTAGCTTATCTTTTCCTAGGTATTTATCACAATTTATCCGTTTGGTACAAAATAACAGACCGCACTAAGTTTGGTGCTTATATTTCTGTTTTTGGCGCACTGATTACGTTGTTAATTAACGGTCTGTTTATTGCAAAATTTAATTATATGGCCTCAGCAGTAGCTACTTTAGTTGCTTATTTTTCAATGACATTATTGTCTTATTATTTTGGAAGGAAACATTATCCGATTTCATACAACACAAAAAAAATAGCATTATACATTTGTCTGGCTGTTTTTTTATCAGCTCTTTCTTTTTATAAATTTAGAGCAAATTATTTTCTAGGAACAGGACTTATCACTTTACTAATTATGATTATTTGTGCTAACGAAAAAACGATGATCAAACAACTTTTAAAAAAACATAATGAAGATTAAAATTATCAATCAATCAACACATAAGTTACCGTCATATGAAACAATAGCTTCTGCTGGGATGGATCTCTGCGCGCACATACCAGAACCTATTGTTCTAAAACCACTAGAGCGTGTAATTATTAAAACGGGACTATTTATAGAGCTCCCTGTTGGTTTTGAAGCGCAGGTTCGACCAAGAAGCGGTTTAGCCGCTAAACATGGTGTAACTGTACTAAATAGCCCTGGAACTGTTGATGCTGATTTCCGAGGAGAAATAGGTATAATTTTAGTTAATTTATCTGCGGTCGAGTTCAAAATTGAAGACGGGGAACGAATTGCCCAATTAGTGATTGCTAAACACGAGCGCGCACAATGGATGGAAGTCCAAGAGTTAAATAAAACCTCTAGAGGAGAAGGAGGTTTTGGTAGTACTGGAAAATAATGAAACGAGTTCAAGAAAAATTAGTTGTTTGTGCTTTAATAATTTCTTTTGGAGTGTTTTCTCAAATCGAAACAGACCATATTCCAACTATTTCTGCAGAACTCAGTCGTGTTGAGTTTCAAGACCATTTTTATGAGGCCTTAAAACACAAGGCATTAGAAAACTACTCTAAAGCAATTGAAGAATTATTATTATGCGTAGAAATTGACCCTAAAGAGTCGGCTATTTTTTTCGAACTGGGAACAAATTACTTTAAGAGCAATCAATTTGAGCAGGCAGAGTTTAACTTTAAAAAAGCGATTACATTGAACGCAACTAATTTTTGGTATAAAGAAAGTTTGTATAATTTGTATGTTAATCAAGCACGTCACGAAGATGCCATAGTAGCGATTCAACCTATCTTGTCAAGGAACTCAAATTATAGCCAGGATTTAGCAAACCTATATATCAATATTGGCAACTTTAGCCAAGCATTAAATATTTTAGACTCACTAGACAACCGTTTGGGGATAAACTTAGCAAGAGACAAAATAAGAACTGAGGTATATAACCTGAGTGAAGATAAAGATAAACGAATTATACATTTAAAGACTCGTGTTTTAGAATCACCAGAGACGCCTCAAAATTTCTTAAACTTAATTGCGGCCTATTGTAATATTAATAAAAAAGAAGAAGCTTTTAAGACAGCAAAAGCTTTTTTGTTACAACACCCAAAATCTCATTTAGTTCACACCGCTCTATATAAGTTTTATTTGGACTCTGAGGATTTTGATAAAGCGATTTTATCGATGAAAATTGTCACAACAAGTAATGTTGTTGAGCCCGCTATTAAAGTAAAAGTATTAAATGACTTTATGCAATTTGTCGCTAAGTTTCCTCAGTATCAATCTGAATTTATTGATGTTTCAAACATGGCTATTCAAGATCCCCCTGCGCGTTCTGATTTAGAGCTAGCAAATTATCATTACATTAGAAAAGACTATCCTAAAGCAATTTCTTGTTATGAAAAAGCATTAAAATTTGATCCTAATAATTTTAGCGTTATAAAAAACTTAGCAATTTTATATTTAGAAACGAATCAATTTGACATTGCTTTGAAATTTACTAATCAACAAATAGATGTTTATCCAACTCAACCTATTTTGTATTTAGTAAATGGTACAGCGAAGAGACAGCTTAATAAGCTAGAAGCGGCTATAGATCACTTAATGATGGGCCTAGATTATGTCATCGATAACAGTGAGCTTCAATGTAACTTTTACAGAGAATTAAGTATTTCTTTTAGACTGAGGGGGAATATTAAAGAATCAGAAGCGTTTACAGCTAAAGCAGTTGAATTAGAAAGAGCTCCATGAAAAAACCCATCTATCTCCTAGCGTTAATCGCTGTAGTTTTTAGTTGTAAAAGCACCAAAGTGTTGAAAGACAAAAATGCGTTGGAGTCGCGTATATCTGTTAATAAAATTATTAAAAACCACAAGAAAGCTCAGCAAGACTTTAATACACTTCAGGCGAAACTTAAAGTTGTAATAACAAAAGAAGATCGGTCTGAATCACACACCTTATCCCTTAGAATGAGCAAAGACAATACGATTTGGATAAATGCTTTTTTAAATATGGTAAGAGTGAAAATCACCCCCGACCGTGTTGTTTTTTACAATAAACTAGACAACACCTATTTTGATGGTAAATACGCATTGATCAATTCTTTCTTAGGGACTGACCTAAAGTTTAAAAACCTTCAAAACCTTTTGTTAGGTCAAGCGCTATTTGAAATTGAACCAAGTCGGTTTAATAAAACCCCACACGCAAACTCATATATGTTAACGCCCAAACAATCTAATGAACTAATTGAGAATGTTTATTTAATAAACCCTAACCACTTTAAAATTGACTCCCAGCAATCAAGCCAGTCAACAATGCGAAATCGTTTAGATATTAAGTACCTATCCTATCAAAAAGTTGACAAGTTGATTATCCCTGAAAAAATGACCATTATTATCACAAATTTGGAAACACAGACAACTTTAAATTTGAATTTAAAATCCGTAGTTTTGGGTCAGTCTTTGCGGTTTCCTTTCACGATTCCAAAGGGATATAAAGCAATTGATTTAAAATGAAATTAATTAACTCACGTTTTTCCTTAGCGGTTCTTTTTTTAACCCTAACACTTCATTTAAGTGGGTTTTCACAAAGCAGAAAACAGAGAGAATTAGAGCAGCGTCGTACTGAATTACAGCGCGAAATACAACAAATTACTACACTATTATTTGCTGGTAAAAAGGAACAGAAGTCTGTTTTTTCAATCGTTGAAGGTTTGAATTTCAAGATTCAAAAACGTAAGGATATAATTAGCATAACCAACCAACAAGCAAACCTATTAACACGAGAGATTAATAGCAATCAGGCTAAAATATCTAAATTAAGGCTAAAGTTAAAGTCTTTGAAAGATGACTATGCAAATATGATTGTTAAGTCATACAAAAGCAGAGCGGATCAGAGTAAACTGATGTTTTTGTTGTCATCAAGTAATTTTCAGCAAGTGTATAAACGTTTACAATACATAAAGCAATATGCAAACTATCAACAGCTTCAGGCAGAACTTATAAAAGTTGAAACAGCCAATGTGCAAACTCTTAATATTAAGCTTTCAAAGCAAAAAAAGGATAAGCAAATTCTTCTTAAGGAGAACAAAGCTGCAAAGGTTAACTTAGACCAGGAACTGTCTCAGCAAGAATTACTTATGAAAGATATTAAAGCTAATTTATCTCAATATTCAGCTCAGATTAAAACGAAGCAGCGAGAGACAAATAAGATTGACAAACAAATTCGTAAAATTATTCAAGCTGCGATTGCGGCATCTAATAAAAAGGCAGGAAAATCTCCTAAACTCAAAGTCTTTTCACTGACGCCAGAACAAAAAATATTAGCTGCAAATTTCACTTCCAATAAAGGAAAGCTTCCATGGCCTGTAGCGAATGGCGTTGTAAAACTGCGCTATGGTAATAACCGGTCTCCGATTGATCCATCTTTAACAATTAAGAGTAACGGAGTTCGTATAGCCACTAGTAGTTCTGGACAAGTTCGAGCTGTTTTTGAAGGCATAGTACAGGGAATCATGACCCCTAAAAACGGAAACAATACTGTGCTGATCCGACATGGAAATTACATAACGGTTTACAAAAACCTTTCTAAGTTTTATGTAAAAAAAGGGGATAAGGTAATTACAAAACAAGCCATTGGTGAGGTTCTTACAAACAAAGCTTCAGGCGAATCTATTTTGAGTTTTGGAATATTCAAGGATAGTTCAACTCAAGACCCTTCAAAGTGGATTTATAAGCTATAAAAGTCATATGAAAAAAATAAAAATAATAATTGGGATTATATCATTTATTTCTGGTGTTATTTGTGTTTTTCAAATGGAAAAAAGGGTCATTGTTGGAGGAGCATTAATTGGCCTTGGTGTGGCTTTGGTTAATTAGGTTTTGTAATCAAAACACTCTCCAGATTATTTAAAAAGGGCTTTAAGCTCCGTTGCCTCTTGCGCTTTCATTTTTCCAGCTAAAACCAAACTCAGTTGTTTGCGCCTCAGCGCCCCTTGAAAACGTTGAATTTCTTGTTCTGATTCAGGAGCCAGTTGTGGAATCAAAACAGGGGTTCCCTTATCATCAACAGCCACAAAGGTAAAAATAGCTTCGTTGACTTTCACAGATTTTTTAGAGGTTTTGTTATCTACCCAAACGTCGATATACACCTCCATTGAGCTTTTGAAAGCACGTGATACTTTAGCTTCAATTGTAACAATACTTCCCAAAGGAACGGAGTGTTTAAAAGCTACATGATTTACCGAAGCCGTTACCACTATTTGTCCGGAGTGTCGTTTTGCAGCGATGCTGGCAGCACGGTCCATTCGCGCTAGTAGTTCTCCTCCAAAAAGAGTATGGATGGCATTGGTTTCACTTGGTAAAACCGTATCAGTCAGAATTGTTTTAGAGGCTTGAGGTTTTTTCGGTTCCATAAACTTGTAATAGGTAAAATATATTGAAAGTTAGAGTTTCAGCGCGAGGCTGGGTAGAAGATTGAAATCTATTAAGGCATGCTTTTAACCAACATCCACGCAGAACGGTTGTGTGCTTTTCTGATTTTAAAGAGCGCTTTTTCTGCCTCTTTCCGTGTTTCAAAGCTTTCATAAACAACTTGATGTAAACCGTATCTGTTAACGCCAATGCGTTGCGCGTTGTACCCAAGTTCTTTCAGTTGTTGTAATTTTTTATTACTATTCGCCTCAATTCTAAAAGCACCTGCTACAATATGAAATTCACCTGTTTTCTTTTTTAAGCTAATCAAAACAGCAGGAAGCGGACGATCAATAACAAAGGTAGCTTCTTGAATTTTAGCTTCTAAATTTATGCTAGCCTTTTTTTGAGCAAGGATATTCTCTTTTTCAATTTTAGCAAGGTATAAGTTCGACACAATAGAGCCTCCTAAACCGATAAAAACAATTACTACTGATGCGTATCTAATGAATTGTCTTGATCTTTTATTGCGAGACGATAGCTCTACAGTTCTGTTTGGTTTTGAGTTTTTAATAAAAGCTTTTCTAGAAACTGAAGGGGACATGAAAGGGGTCAATCCAAAAGCTTCAGTCATATAATTTAAGTGGTCTGAAGGGTTAAAGACTAAAATGCCCTGCTTGGAGGGTGATAATGCACCAATATATTTAAAATCAATAGTTTCTCCCTTTTTTAAACGTGATTTAAGTTGGACAACCTGTTTTTGAATTTTACGATTTGCTTTTTCATAGCTAATTTTTTCTGCCTCAGAAATATAACTTGTAAGAAGTCCGTCATTTGATTTTAGCTGTATATTAAAAGAAAGCTGTTTTTGTGGCGGATAAAAGTTATTTGTAGCATTGTCAATTCTTGCTGAAATAGGATGTGATAAGAATGCCCCAAAATCTGGGATTGTAACACACTCGTATCGATATAATAAATCGCTTATGTATTGACTTAATTGCATAAAATCAAAGTTAAAAAATTTTTATTAAAAAAAAGAGGTTTTTAGCTTTTATGCTAAATCTAGTCTCTAGAGCTAAGTTTTGCCAGTAACCTTAATATTTCTACATATAGCCATATCAAGGTTACTAGCAATCCAAAAGCACTATACCATTCCATGTATTTTGGGGCACCATTTTCCACTCCTTTTTCTATAAAGTCAAAATCCATAACTAGATTAAGAGATGCAATAACAATAACAAAAATAGAGAACCCAATACTTAACACGGAAGCATTTGCTGGGTTCATAATTGGCAAGCCAGTTCCTCCAAAAACACTCATAAAATAACTAATTAGATATACTATTAGCAATCCCATGGTCGCTGCGAATACCCCTAATTTAAAGTTTTCTGTAACCTTAATTATTTTTGTCTTATAGGCAAACAACAGAGCAATTAAAATCCCTAAAGTAAGACTTATTGCTTGGGGCACGATGCCTGGCTCAAACATTTCAGCATATAATTTAGAAATCCCTCCTAGAGCTAAACCCTCTAGAACAGCATATATCGGAACTGTTACAGGGGCCCACTCTTTTTTATAAATAGTTACTAGCGCAACAATAAATCCGCCTATACTTCCAACCCACACGTAATTCATAACAGCATTGGTATATGTGTAGTAAGCTGCAAATAATAAAACAGCCAGACTTATTGCTATTTTGTTTACAGCCCCGTCAAGTGTCATTACTTCGCCGGTTTTTGACTTTAAATTGTCAAAAGTTTTTTTACTTAATGCTGGATTTCCTGATTTAATCATTTTAGTTAATATCCTATTTTTTTTCGAACACGTTTTAATACAGCGTTTGCTGTTAAAGCTGCTTTCTTAGCTCCAAATTCGAGAGCCTGATCTATTTCTTCTAAGTTATTCATGTAGTAAGCATAGCGCTTTCTTTGTTCAGAAAACTTATTACAAATTAATTCAAATAAAGCTTGTTTCGCGTGGCCATATCCGTATCCCCCAGCTTCATAATTTTGTTTCATTTGTGCGATTTCACTATCAGAGGCAAGAAGCTTGTAAATTGCAAAAGAATTACAAGTTGACCATTTTTTAGGAGCCTCTAGGGCCGTGCTATCAGTCTGTATGGACATAATTTGCTTTCTTAGAGCTTTGTCTGTTTGGAAAATATCAATAACATTCCCTTTACTTTTACTCATTTTTTGGCCGTCAGTTCCTGAAACTAACATGTTCTCCTTCTGAACTTTCCCTTCTGGAATTACAAAAATCTCTCCTACTTTTGCATGCACTCTTGAAGCAACATCTCGAGTCATTTCTATATGCTGAAGTTGGTCTTTTCCTACCGGAATAATATTAGCATCATATAATAAGATATCTGCAGCCATTAACATTGGATAGGTAAATAGGCCGCCGTTAACGTCTTCAAGGCGGTCTGATTTGTCTTTAAAGCTATGTGCTAATTCTAGTCTCGAGAACGGAAAAAAACAGCTTAAGTACCAAGAAAGCTCGGTTACTTGCGAAACACTACTTTGTTTATAAAACACAGTATTTTCAATATTTAAGCCAAAAGCAAGCCATGTAGCGGCAGTTGCATAGGTGTTTTGACTAAGCTTATCAGCATCTTTTATCTGAGTTAACGAATGCATATCAGCAATAAATAAATAAGACTCATTTTCTGGATCGTTACTCATTTTAATTGCTGGTATAATAGCACCCAAGATATTTCCCAAGTGTGGAGTACCAGTGCTTTGCACGCCAGTTAAAATTCTTGCCATTTTATTTTTTATTTGTCAAATATATAAGCAAAGGTACTTTTTTTGACTTAATAGCTCAATTTTTTTAGTAGTTTTGAAGTCTATGAAAATTATTAAATACTCTTTTTGGATTTTTTATAGAATTTGGTTTTATACTTTAGTTGCTACACCCATTATTTTAATGTTTCCGTTTTTCTTTATTTCAGTTTTAAAAGAAAAATGGTATCCTCACTTTTTTAAACTTGCACGAATATGGGCAAAATTCACTCTAATTGGAATGGGTTGCTATTGGAGCATTAAGAAATCGGAGTCATTGGTTAAAGGTCAGAGCTATGTGTTTGTTGCAAATCACACCTCAATGACTGATATTATGCTCATGCTTGTTGCTATTAAAGACAACCCTTTTGTGTTTATCGGTAAAAAAGAATTAGCTAAAATACCTATTTTTGGATTTTTTTATAAGAGGACCAGTATATTAGTTGACAGAAGCAGTGCTAAAAGTCGTAAGGCTGTTTTTATTAGAGCTCAAAAACGTATTAAAGACGGGGCCAGTATTTGCATTTTTCCAGAAGGAGGAGTCCCAGATGAATCAGTTATCTTGGACAGATTTAAAGCAGGTGCCTTTCGACTTGCCATTAATCACAAAATACCTCTAGTACCAATGACTTTTTTTGATAATAAACAACGCCTGTCTTTTACTTTTTTTAGCGGAAGTCCTGGCAAAATGCGAGTCCGGGTATTTCCCGCCATTACAACAAAGCAATTAACTATTGAAGAGACTTCAGCTCTCAGCACTAAGGTATATGATTTGATCAAAAATTCTTTAATAGCTGATTCAAATGCATAAAAAATCCCGACGAATCGGGATTTCAAATTAAGACTCTTTTAGAACAGCTTTAATTTTTTCTTCTAACTCATCCATTAGCTCTGGATTGTCCTTGATCATTTGTTTCACGGCATCTCGGCCTTGACCAAGTTTGGTCTCAGCATAGCTAAACCACGAGCCACTCTTTTTAACAATTTCATGTTCCACAGCTACGTCTAAAATCTCTCCGACTTTAGAAACACCTTGCCCATACATAATATCAAATTCTGCTAACTTGAAAGGAGGAGCTACTTTGTTTTTAACGACTTTAACACGTGTTTTGTTACCTAATACGTTCCCATCACTGTCCTTTATTTGTGTAGATCTACGAATATCTAGACGAACTGAAGCATAAAACTTCAATGCATTACCTCCTGTAGTTGTTTCAGGATTACCGAACATCACACCAATTTTTTCACGTAGTTGATTTATAAAAATCATCGTACAGTTAGTTTTGCTTATTGAACCCGTAAGTTTTCTAAGAGCTTGCGACATTAATCGAGCATGTAGCCCCATTTTAGAATCTCCCATTTCCCCTTCGATTTCACTTTTCGGAGTCAATGCCGCTACTGAATCAATCACCACCATATCAATTGCGCCAGACCTTACTAAATTATCTGCAATTTCTAAAGCTTGTTCGCCGTTGTCGGGCTGAGAAATAATAAGGTTGTCAATGTCTACTCCAAGATTTTGAGCATAAAAACGATCAAATGCATGCTCTGCATCAATGAACGCTGCAATACCACCTGCTTTTTGTGTTTCAGCTATAGCATGTAGTGTTAAAGTTGTTTTTCCAGAAGATTCAGGTCCATATATTTCAACTACTCTCCCCCTAGGGTAGCCTCCAACGCCAAGTGCTATATCTAGTCCCAAGGATCCAGACGGAATCACTTCCACATCAATCACTGGTGCATCACTCATTCTCATTACCGTGCCTTTGCCATAGGCCTTATCTAGCTTGTCTAGCGTTAGCTTTAGGGCTTTTAATTTTGCATCTTTTTCGCTACTCATAAGTCTTTGTTTCTCTAATTTATACTCTCTGCTAAAATAAGATATCTTTTCTAAAGTTTTAAAATTTTAACGATCCTTTTTTTATTATTTTAATATTGCTATTTATTCAATTTTACAGTGTGTGTTACAAAATTTATTACCTTTGATGTCGAATCATTAGCAACTTAAAAACAAGTATAGAATGCAACTGTACAATTCCTTAAGCAATAATGAAAGAGTTAAGCTTATTCAAGAAGCAGGCAAGGATCGTCTTACCATCTCTTTCTATAAATATTTTAAAATCTCCGATCCAGAAACATTTAGGAACAAGTTGTTTCTGTTCTGGGATAGTATTGATGTATTAGGCCGTATTTATGTCGCTCACGAAGGAATCAATGCACAGCTTTCTGTTCCTGCAGATCACTTTGAGACATTCAAATCACACTTAGATTCGATTAATTTTCTAAAAAACATTCGTCTTAATGTAGCTATTGAACAGAATCAGTTTTCGTTTCTCAAACTAAAAGTTAAAGTTCGAAATAAGATTGTTTCAGATGGACTAAACGACGATAGTTTTGATTCCTCCAACATAGGAACACATGTGAACGCATCTGAGTTTAATTTACTTGTTGAAGACAACAATACGTTGGTTGTTGACATGAGAAATCATTATGAAAGCGAAATAGGTCATTTTAAAAATGCAGTGACCCCCGATGTCGATACTTTTCGAGAATCTTTAGACTTAATAGAAGAAGATCTCAAAAGCCATAAAAAAACAAAAAAACTTGTGATGTATTGCACAGGTGGAATTCGCTGTGAAAAAGCAAGTGCTTACTTCAAGCATAAAGGCTTTAAAAATGTTTATCAATTGGAAGGGGGTATTATTAATTACGCCCGGCAAGTCACCTCTAAAGAGGTTGAAAATAAGTTTATCGGTAAAAACTTTGTTTTTGATCAGCGTCGTGCAGAAAAAATATCAGATGATATAATTGCTAGTTGTCACCAATGTGGTCAACCAGCAGATATTCATGTCAACTGCGCTAATGACGCTTGCCACTTACTTTTTATTCAATGTGATTCTTGCAAAAAAAGCATGAAAAACTGTTGTTCCTCAACCTGTATGGAGGTGAATCAGTTACCAGCACAAACACAAAAATCACTCCGCAAAGGTCAAGGGAACAGTAACGATATTTTTAAAAAAGGACGAGCGGGACATTTGCACTACAGCAAAAATCTGAGAAATATTCACGATTCACAACCGGAAATTTAAGGACTTTATAGTCGGTCAAGAAACACTAAGGTATACCCTTATAATCATATTTGACACATTTTTTAAGTCCTTAAATAATCTTATATTTACGTTTTAGATTATAAAATTAATTCGCATTTGTAATGTTATTAGCATTGACAAATTCAATATATATAGATTATGGGGTGTAAAAGTTGCTCAACAGCTAAAGACGGCCAACCTAAAGGCTGTAAAAATAACGGCACATGCGGCACGGATAGCTGTAATAAACTAACTGTTTTTGACTGGCTTTCTAATATGACACTTCCAAGTGGCGCATCCCCATTTAACTGGGTAGAGGTTCGTTTTAAAAATGGTCGGAAAGTATATTATAAAAATCTTGAAAATCTTACACTAAGTTTGGGAGATGTAGTTGCAACTCAAGCAGTTTCAGGTCACGACATAGGGATAGTAACTCTAAGTGGGGAACTAGTCAAGGTTCAGATGAAGCGTAAAAATATTTCTGAAACTCCAGACGAAGTCTTTAAAATTTATAGAAAAGCATCTCAAAAAGATATTGATGTATGGGGTAGTGCTAGAGACAAGGAGGAGCCAATGAAGGTTAAAGCAAGACAATTTGCAATAGATCTAAGGCTTAAAATGAAAATATCTGATATTGAGTTTCAAGGGGATGCTAGTAAAGCAACTTTTTATTATACAGCAGATGAAAGAGTAGATTTTAGAGAGCTAATTAAACTATTCGCTAGAGAGTTTAGAATCCGAATTGAGATGAAGCAGGTTGGATTGAGACAAGAGGCCGCGAGACTTGGGGGAATTGGATCCTGTGGACGCGAACTATGTTGCTCTACTTGGCTTACTGATTTTCGTTCTGTAAGTACATCAGCAGCAAGGTATCAGCAATTATCATTAAATCCGTTAAAGTTAGCAGGTCAATGTGGAAAGTTAAAATGCTGTTTAAATTATGAGCTTGACTCATATCTAGATGCTTTAAAAGCATTCCCAAAAACAGGGATAAAATTAAAAACAGACAAAGGCATAGCTGTTTGTCAAAAAACCGATATTTTTAAAGGCTATATGTGGTATGCTTATGAAGGTGAGTGGGCTAATTGGCACATGCTTAAAACCAGTCAAGCCAATGAAATTATTGCCCTAAACGCCAAAAAGGAAAGGGTTGAAAGCTTAGAAGAATATGCCTCTGAATTAGTTGAAGAAGTTAAAGCTGATTTTGAGAATGTAGTGGGTCAAGACAGCTTAACCCGATTTGACAAGCCAAAAGCAAAAAGTAGGCGTAAAAATAACCGGCGCAGAAACTCAATTCGAAGCCAAAAAAATTCTAAACTACCTAGATCGCAGAACAATAATGCAAAGTAGACTAATCACTTGGATATTTGTTTTTACTACGCTAGTGTTTTCATGTCAGCAAAACAAGCTATTTAGTAACTATTCATCGATCCCAAACGGCTGGGACAAAAAAAAATTAATTACATATAATTTTGTGGCCCCAGACACAATTACTCCATATAATTTATTTATTAATTTGCGAACAACTAGCGACTACAGCTTTAGTAATCTTTTCTTAGTAGTGGAATTAAATTACCCATACGGAAAGGTAACAAAAGACACATTAGAATACACGATGGCTAAACCAAGTGGAGAACTTTTAGGATCAGGCTTCAGTTCAGTAAAAGAACATAAGCTTTGGTTTAAAGGGTTTGAGAAGTCATTTGTTTTTTCCGAAAACGGCCCCTACAAGGTTCATATACAACAAGCAATGCGACTTCGTGGAGAAGCTAAAGGGATCACTCTTTTAGAAGGAATTATTGATGTAGGGTTCTGTATTGAACCGCTTGAAAAACAGTGATAATTATGGCAAATAAAAATAAGACTGTTACTAACTTTTCAAAACCAATTCGCTGGTTTTGGACAATATTTATGTCACTCATATTAAGCGGGATTACTGTTTTTTTACTAGCATCAATAGGGCTTTTTGGTGAAATGCCTGACCATACAGCACTTGAAAACCCAAGAACCAATCTTGCGTCTGAAATTATTTCTTCCGACGGTCAAACACTTGGTAAGTTTTATTTTGAAGACAACAGAACCCCTATTGCATTTAATGAACTCCCCAAACAGCTTGTGGAGGCACTTATCGCAACTGAAGATGTTCGTTATTACGAGCATGCTGGGATTGATCCCCGAGGAACGTTACGCGCATTTGTTTTTCTTGGGAAAAAAGGAGGAGCTAGTACAATTTCTCAACAATTAGCTCGACAACTGTTTGTAGGGGTTAGGTCTAAAAACAAATTAGAAACGGTGATTCAGAAAATTAAAGAGTGGGTCATCGCTACTCGCTTGGAACGCCAGTATACAAAGGAAGAAATTATATCTCAATACTTTAACATATACGATTTTGGAAATAATGCAGATGGAATTCGTTCTGCCTCAAGAATTTATTTTGGAAAAGAACCAAAAGACCTAAGTATTAACGAATCTGCAATGCTAGTTGGAATGTTTAAAAACTCATCACTTTACAATCCGCGCCCCGAAAGAAATCCAGTAGGCACAAAGAATCGCCGAAACGTAGTCTTAGCCCAAATGGCTAAATATGGGTATATTAAAGAAACTTTAAAAGACTCTTTACAGAAGCAGCCACTAGCGCTTAATTATTCTCCAGAATCTCATCGTGAAGGAATTGCAACTTATTTTAGATCATATTTGAGGGGCCATATGAAAAAATGGGTCAACAACCCGTTGAACAGAAAACCAAATGGAGATAAGTACAATATTTACAAAGATGGTTTAAAAATCTATACCACTATCGACTCTCGTATGCAGTCTTTTGCTGAGACTGCTGTAGTAGATCACATGGCCAACTTACAAGCGGAGTTTTTTATTCAAAATTCACCCAGAAGAAATCCAACAACTCCCTTTTTAAATCTTAAACCAAAAGAGGTAGCTTCTTTGCTTAATTGGAGTATGAAACGTTCGGAACGTTGGCGTAAAATGAAGTATGACTTAAAAAAAGAAAATAATGAAATTATAGCGTCTTTTAAAAAGCCTACTCATATGAAAATATTTTCGTGGACTGCAAAAAATAATGAAATAGACACTATAATGACCCCTTGGGATTCTATGCGATATTATAAGTCATTTTTAAGATCAGGAATGTTGTCGATGGAACCGAAAACCGGTCATGTAAAAGCTTGGGTAGGCGGAATTAATTATAAGCACTTTCAATATGATATGGCAAAACAAGGAAAGCGTCAAGTAGGCTCTACTTTCAAGCCTTTTGTATATGCAGCAGCTATAGACCAACTTCACTTGTCGCCCTGTGACTCATTTCCAAAGTCTCAAATTACAATTGAAGCATTTAAGTATGGAAATGTGAAACCATGGTCTCCAAGGAATGCTGGAAATAATTATGGAGGGTTTGAAACTTTGAAGTCAGCGTTGGCTAATTCTAGAAATACAATTACTGCTCGACTCATGAACGAAATTGGACCACAGCCGGTGATTGACTTAGCCAAGAATCTAGGTGTAAATCAAGAAATACCAGCCTTACCTTCAATTGCACTTGGCACGACAGACCTTAGCGTTTACGAAATGGTTGCAGCCTATTCAACATTTGCCAATCAAGGGATTTATACTAAACCTGTAACGGTAACTCGAATCGAAGATAAAAATGGGACTATATTATTTCAGTATTCACCGCAAACCAAAGATGTTTTGAGCCAAGAAGCTGCCTATGTAACATTGAGCCTTATGGAAGGAGTCACCAAGTTTGGTTCTGGTGCGCGTTTGCGACATAGTACGGCTACAGACCAACCTGTATTTAAAGAAATTATTACAGGCTACCCATATGAATTTAAGAACCCAATCGCAGGAAAAACAGGAACAACTCAAAACCAGAGCGATGGCTGGTTTATGGGTGTGGTCCCTAATTTAGTCACTGGTGTTTGGGTTGGAGGAGAAGACAGAGCTGTTCATTTTAAAACGACTAGATATGGACAAGGAGCCTCTATGGCACTGCCAATATGGGCAAATTACATGCGCAGTTGTTATGAAGTTGAGGATTTAAATATTTCTAAGGACGAATTTATAGCCCCTAAAGACCTTTCAATTGAAGTTGATTGTAAATCCAAAAATAAAGATGGAAAAACAAGGTTTCAAGACAACTCATTTAATGTTCCCGAAATTGATTTCTAGTAAAATTAGTTATTTGCTAATTTTTTAAATTTTAATCCTAAAATAAAAGAAATGATTAATAAACAAGTACCTAATGTAAAGGAAGCAATCAAAGGCCTTACAAATGGAATGACTCTCATGCTTGGTGGTTTTGGACTCTGTGGCATCCCCGAACATGCAATTGCTGAAATGGTTGCTATGGACATTAAAGAACTCACCTGTATTTCTAACAATGCAGGTGTTGATGATTTTGGGCTAGGGCTGTTGTTGAAAAAGCATCAGATAAGAAAAATGGTGTCGTCTTATGTAGGTGAAAATGATGAGTTTGAACGACAAATGTTATCGGGAGAATTACAAGTAGAGTTAATCCCTCAAGGAACTTTAGCTGAGCGCTGCAGGGCTGCTCAAGCTGGTTTTCCAGCAATTTATACACCAGCGGGTTATGGGACAGAAGTAGCTCAAGGTAAAGAAACGCGTGAGTTTGATGGTAAAATGTATGTTTTAGAAACAGCATTTAAAGCTGATTTCTCATTCGTTAAAGCTTGGAAAGGGGATGCTGCAGGAAATTTGATATTTAAATCGACCGCTCGAAACTTCAATCCAAATATGTGTGGCGCCGCTACAATTACAGTTGCTGAAGTAGAAGAATTAGTCCCGGTGGGTTCACTTGATCCAAATCAAATTCATATTCCGGGAATCTTTGTACAACGAATTTTTGAAGGAAAAGGGTATGAAAAGCGAATTGAGAAACGAACCGTTAGACAAAAAACATAATTATGCTAGACAAAATTGGAATCGCAAAGCGAATTGCTAAAGAAGTTAAAAACGGATACTATGTTAACCTAGGGATTGGTATACCAACACTGGTAGCAAACCATGTTCGTAAAGATATTGAAGTCGAATTTCAAAGTGAGAACGGAGTTTTAGGAATGGGGCCATTTCCTTTTGAAGGCGAGGAAGACGCAGACCTAATCAATGCAGGTAAACAAACAATCACCACGCTAGAGGGGGCTAGTTTTTTTGACTCTGCTACTAGCTTTTCTATGATTCGTGGAAAGCATGTAGATCTCACGATCTTAGGCGCTATGGAAGTTTCAGACAACGGAGACATTGCCAACTGGAAAATCCCTGGATATATGGTTAAAGGGATGGGCGGAGCTATGGATTTAGTAGCCAGTGCCGAAAATATTATAGTAGCGATGATGCACACCAATAAAAAAGGAAAATCTAAGCTTCTCAAACGTTGCTCACTTCCACTTACAGGGGTTGGTTGTGTCAAAAAAGTGGTTACTAACTTAGCTGTTTTGGAAGTCACTAAAAAAGGCTTTAAGCTTTTAGAGCGTGCAAAAGGTGTTTCAGTTGAAACGATTCAACAAGCAACAGAAGGTCATCTTATTATTGACGGAGAGGTGCCTGAAATGGATTTTTAATGATCATCATCCCTTTGCCTTTGGCTTTATTGGGTGTTTTAAATTCCTTTAGGGATTGCTTCTAATAATTTTTTGGTATATTCTTTTTGTGGTGACTTATAAATAGCATCAGCCTCTCCAATTTCCTCTATTTTGCCTTTGTTCATCACCATCAACTGGTCTGACATAAACTTTACCACGGACAAATCATGTGATATAAAAATGTAGGTAAACCCAAAATCTTCTTTTAGCGAATTCAATAAATTAAGCACCTGTGCTTGCACAGAAATATCTAAGGCAGATACTGATTCGTCACAGATAATTAATTTTGGCTGAACAGCAATGGTTCTAGCAATGCCTATTCGTTGCCGTTGTCCACCCGAAAACTCATGAGGATAGCGATCAAAATGAATTGCTTTTAACCCGACTTTCTCTAAAATCTCAATAGTTTTAGCTTTTCGTTCGCAATCAGAGTTAAATAACCCATGCACTTTCATGGGTTCCATAACTGCTTTTCCAATCGTGAGCCGAGGGTTCAGCGAGGCATAGGGGTCTTGGAAAATAATTTGGATTTCTTTTCGTAAAGCTCGCAAAGCTTTTGTAGAAAGGTTTGTAACGTCATTCCCTCTATATTTTAGTAACCCCGCAGATGCTTTGTCTAGTTGCAAGATAGCTTTTCCAAGCGTAGATTTGCCACAACCAGACTCACCAACAAGACCAAGTGTTTCTCCAGAATACACTTTGAAACTAACGTTATCCACAGCCTTAAAGGCTTTTTTTGTTCCGAAGAAAGAGGCTTTAGAATAGTACGTTTTTTCAAGATTAATCACCTCTAGTAATGGGGCGTTGCTATAAATATTTTTATGTTTTTCTTGTCTATCTATCTTTGTAACGAGCGATTTGGGAATTCTTCCGGATAAAAAGTCATTAATTGTTGGGAGCTTTTTTAAACGACTATCTAGTGTGGGTCGTGTACCAATAAGCGCTTTTGTGTACTCTTCTTCTGGGTTTTTAAATACGGATTTTATAGCGCCTTTTTCAATAATATCGCCTTGGCACATTACCAAAACTCGATCTGCAATTTCAGAAACTAAAACCAAATCATGACTTATAAAAATTACACTCATTTTAAATTCTTTTTGAAGTTTTTTCAGTAGTGCAATAATCTCTTTTTGAACAGTGACGTCTAAAGCGGTTGTTGGTTCATCAGCGATTAGAATTTCTGGTTTGCAAGCAACAGCCATTGCAATCATAACTCGCTGTTGTTGCCCCCCTGAAATCTCATGAGGATATTTTTTGTATGTGTTTTTAGCGTCTGGAATTTTAACGGCATTAAATAGACGAATTACTTCTTCTTGCGCTTCTTTTGTTGTAATATTAATGTGATGAAGCAAAACCTCTTCAACCTGCTTCCCACAGCAAACAGAAGGATTTAGAGCACTCATAGGCTCTTGAAATATCATAGCTATCTTTTTGCCGCGAATTTTTTCTAGCTTCTTTTGAGAACAGTTAACTAGATTTTCATTGTTGAATAAAACATTTCCTGTGACAGACACCCCTTTGGTAAAGGACAATAGCCCCATAACTGCGAGTGAAGTGACAGACTTTCCGCTTCCAGATTCGCCAACGACCCCGAGGATTTCATCTTGATATAGATTGTATGTTATACCGTGAACCACTTCGCTTATGCCACTCAAAGATTTAAAGGTGATTCGAAGGTCTTTAACGCTAAGAATTGGTGAAGGTTTCATAGTTTAAATGTAATCAAAATCTTTTTTCTTATTACAACTTAAATGATTTGCAACAGTAAATGTAATCAATGGAGAAGTGCCATTAAACACCCTAATTAAGAACTTTAGTGCAAGTAATATTTAAGTTTATGGAAATTCAATTGTATCATGGCTGTAGTTGTTGCTCACTTAACAACATCTTATAGGCTTCTTCAATATAAGTGCTGATGTCGCCATTGTAAGGGTCATTTCCGTAAGATTTTTTTTCTTGGCCGAGTCTAACCACCATTACGTTATCTCTTGGCTCAACCGCAACAAATTGTCCTAAATGGCCTTCCATCATAAAAAATGATTTATTCTCTGTTTTTCGTAGCCACCAACCATATCCATATTGGGGGCTTTCTTTAAAACGGGGTTGAATAGATTTAGTCACAAAAGTTGAGTCTAAAAGCTGTTTTCCGTTCCATTTTCCATTATCCTTGTAAAGTCTCCCAAAACGTGCAAAATCTTTTGCATTAGTAGCAATACAACAGTAAGCTTTGACCATGTCGTTTTCTTCACTATCTATTTGCCAAAGAGCTTCGTTTTCACTTTCTAAGGGGATCCAAAAACTTTCTGAAAGATAGTCGTACATTTTTTTGCCCGTTGCTTTTTCAATTACCATGGCGAGTAACTGGGTGTCTCCACTTGCATATTTAAAAGATTCTCCTGGACTGGATACTGTTGTGAGTCCAAGAATTGTTTTTTCTAATTCCTTTCCAAAATAGGCACGGGCTGTTATTGTAAAAGGAGAGTAATAAGATTCTTTCCAGCTGGATCCAGAAGCCATAGACGCTAGATCACCCACTGTTACTTCAGAGGAAAGTCCACTATTATATTGAGGGAAAAAATCACCCACTGGCTGATCTAAACTTTTGATGTGTCCTTCCATAATAGCCTTCCCAAGTAAACCACTAACATAGCTTTTTGCCATTGAGAATGAATTGCTTTTTGAATTTTCATTGTATCCATCATAATACTTTTCAAACAAAATACTATCATTTTTAATAATCAAAAAGGCAACGGTCCCTTGTGTTTTGTGCAATTTTGATAGTCTATCCGTTGCAGAAACTTTGTTATAATTTTTATGAAGCGGCCACGCTTTAGAATTACCAATAGTTACTACTTTATTGTCAAAAAAGGTGTAGTCGTCAATGGGCGCTGTTGTCCGCCCTTGTAAATAAATTGTTTGTACAGCTTTTAGGACATATTCTGTACCTGAAAGGTATAGTGTAGCCACCAAAACAGCGATTACAATAATTAAACGAGAAGTGAATTTCTTCATTTGTAAGTGTTTATTTGATTAAAGGTAGTTAAAAGGATTAAGATGATTACAGAAAAGTTGCTAAATCAGTTTAACAATATCCTTAGCGAAATAACTAGCAATAATGTCTGCACCAGCACGCTTGAAAGCAATTGTGGTTTCAAGCATTGTTTGGTCATGGTCTAGCCAGCCCTTTTCAGCTGCTGCTTTTATCATAGCATACTCGCCACTAACTTGATAAGCAGCAACAGGAACATCAAATTCATTTTTAATTTCTCTTAGAATGTCTAAGTATGGTAGCCCTGGCTTAACCATTACAATATCAGCTCCTTCGTCGATGTCCAGATCTGTTTCTCTGATAGCTTCAAAGCGGTTGGCATAATCCATTTGATAGGTTTTTTTATCCTTTGGGATATTTTTAGAATTAATAGGTGCAGAGCCTAGCGCATCCCTAAACGGGCCGTAAAATGAAGAGGCATATTTCGCACTGTAACTCATGATTCCAGCATCAACATAGCCATTGTCCTCAAACGCCTCTCTAATACTCGCAATGCGTCCATCCATCATGTCGCTAGGAGCTACAAAATCAGCCCCTGCTTCAATATGAGACAAACTCATGCGGGTTAAAATCTCAACAGTGTCGTCGTTATTGATGACTCCTTTTGAAATCACACCATCGTGACCATATATTGAATACGGATCTAATGCTACATCAGTCATGACAAGCATTTCTGGACATACATTTTTTATGGTCTTTACGGCACGTTGCATTAATCCACTAGCATTTAAAGCCTCAGTTCCTTTGTTATCTTTCAGAACATCTGCTAACTTTACAAAAACAAGCACTGACTTTAGTCCTAATTCCCAAAGTAGTTTAACTTCTGATTCTAATGTGTCAAGACTAAACCTAAAATAATTAGGCATTGATGGAATTTCATGTTTTACTCCTTTACCTTCAACTACAAACAATGGGACCAAAAAATCATTTGGTGTGATGACCGTTTCTCTTACTAGACTACGGATTGATTCATTTGAACGCAACCTTCTATTTCGCTTCATTGGATACATATTAAACCCATTTTTTAGGAGTTTTTAAAACTCGAATTAATTTTTCTTCTTCACTCTTAGGGCCTGGTTGGTGGTCATAGACCCATTGAACTTTTGGGGGTAAGCTCATTAAAATACTTTCAATCCTCCCATTTGTTTTTAATCCAAAAAGAGTGCCTTTATCGTGTACTAAATTAAATTCAACATACCTGCCTCTTCTTATTTCTTGCCAGTTTTGTTGTTCTTTTGTAAAAGGTAATTGAACTCTTTTTTCTAAAATGGGGACATAGGCTTCTAGGAAGCTATCTCCAACTTCTTTTACAAAGTCATACCACTGCGACATGCTAATTTCTTGAGAAGATTTACAATAATCAAAAAACAATCCGCCAATTCCTCTAGCTTCTTTACGATGACTATTATAAAAATACGTGTCGCAGCGATTTTTATAAGTTAAATAAAAGTCAGGATTGTGCTTATCGCAAGCTGCTTTACACACTTGGTGAAAATGAACCGCATCTTCTTCAAAAAGGTAATAAGGTGTCAAGTCTTGACCCCCTCCAAACCACTGGTCTATCACATCCCCTTTTTTATTGTACATTTCAAAATAACGCCAGTTTGCATGGACAGTAGGTGCCATTGGATTTTTTGGGTGTAACACTAAACTTAAGCCACACGCAAAAAAATCAACATTTTTTACATTGAAATAAGATTCCATGGAAGTTGGGAGTTTACCGTGAACACCAGAAATGTTGACCCCACCTTTTTCGAAGATCGCTCCATTTTCAATAATTCGTGTCCGTCCACCACCTCCTTCATTTCGCTTCCAAATATCTTCTTTGAAAACTGAAGAACCGTCTATCATTTCAAGTTTTGAAGTGATAGTGTCTTGCAACTCGTGGAGATATTTAAAAAACTTATCTTTCATCAGGCGCGATATTCTTTTACGGCATCAATAAATGCTTTTGCATTTTCTGTTGGAATATTTGGTAAGATCCCGTGTCCTAGGTTTACAATATATTTATCTTTTCCAAACTCATTAATCATCTGGTGGACCATCTTTTTGATTTCTGTTGGTGGGGATAATAATCTAGAGGGATCAAAATTCCCTTGAAGTGTTATATTACCTCCGGTCAAATAGCGAGCATTTCTTGCCGAACAGGTCCAGTCGACTCCCAATGCTGATGCTCCAGATTTTGCCATATCCCCTAAAGCAAACCAGCACCCTTTTCCAAAAGCAATTACGGGTACCTCTTTTTTGAGCGCTTCTATGATTTGATTTATGTATTGCCAAGAAAATTCTTTGTAATCAGTTGGCGAAAGCATACCTCCCCATGAATCAAATAGTTGAACAGCATTGACTCCTGCCCTGACTTTTTCTTTAAGATAGGCTATTGTAGTATCCGTTATTTTTTGAAGCAATTGGTGTGCTGCTATCGGGTTTGTAAAACAGAATTCCTTGGCTTTATCGAAGTTTTTACTGCCTTGTCCTTGTACGCAATAACACAATATAGTCCATGGCGACCCTGCAAACCCTATCAACGGAATATCGTTGTTTAGTAATTCTTTTGTGGCTTTAATAGCTTGGTAAACATAGTCTAATTCTACGGTTACATCAGGGACAATAACATTATCAACGTCTCTTTGTGTACGCACAGGGTTTGGCAAATATGGACCAAAATTAGGTTTCATTTGAACCTCTATATTCATAGCTTGTGGAATTACTAAAATATCGCAGAACAAAATAGCAGCATCCATACCATATCTTTTAATGGGTTGTACAGTAATTTCACTTGCTAGTTCTGGAGTTCGACACCTTGTAAAAAAATCATATTTTTCTCTAATGGTGATGAATTCTGGTAAATAACGACCAGCTTGACGCATCATCCAAACAGGAGGTCTCTCTACCGTTTCTCCTTTTAGGGCTTTTAAAAATAAGTCATTTTTTATCATAACATTTTTAGATATAATTTTGATTGACAAGTTCTATAACACTTTCTACAGTTGGTATTTTTGCAACAAGCACCTCTTTGAAGTGTTTCCTGGCCTCTGTAGCAGTACTTTCCCCAATACAATACGCAGCACATTCTGGCTTATTTTTTTGTAAAAAACTTTTAATTGTAGATGGACTGTAAAACATGACCCCTTCAATAGAGCTATTCAGTTTAGGAGCCTCAAGCTTGGTACTGTAAGCCACAATTTCTTGAACCTTAATGTTGTTTTCTTCTAAGACTGCAGTTAAATCGTCCAGTCTAATATCACTACAAAAATAGCTAACTTCAGTACCGTCCATAAATTCAACTAAGTGGTTGGCAAGTGCTTTAGCATTTTTCGCTGTATACTTTACAGGTCCGATTCTTTGTTCAATGAGGCGTTTTGTTCTTCTGCCTACGCAGTAAATAGTTTTAAAATCTAAATCTTCAACAGGACAATTTTTTAATATAGCATCGACTCCATTTTTACTTGTTATGACCACGTTTTGGTGTGTTGCCTTTATTATAACGGGCTTTATACGATTTGCTGTGATTTTTATAAAGTCTGAGCTACCGACATTAAGTTGATTGTTAAATATGTCTTTTTGTCCTAGGCTTAATAGTTTCGAAGAAAAAATTGTTGTTGGGCCTTCTACTTTTACAGTTTTTCCAATTAAGCTCTTACCACCACGACTTAAAATAAATTCAACACAATCATCAACAAGGCTATGGTGCTCTCCAAGTTTAGCTGTTCTTTTCGCTTCAATCTTTTTAGTTCCATCAGGACTAAGAATAATTCCATGAAAGTGAATTTCCTTTTCTTTGATATAAGCAAGCGCTCCAATTGGAGCACTGCAACCCCCTTCAAGTTTTTTTAGAAAGAGCCTTTCAATAGTTGTAGATATTTCTGTATCCTCGTGGTTGAGTGACACACATGCATCAAGAGCCTCCATATTTGACTCCAGTGTTGCAATCATTATAGCTCCCTGCGCTGGAGCTGGAACCATCCACTCCAAGTTTACCGAATTTTCTGGGGTTAACTCTAGGCGACCCAAACCTGCGGCTGCAAAAATTGCTCCATTCCAATCACTATCTTCTAGTTTTTGTAAGCGTGTATTAACATTGCCTCTTATGCCAACAGTGGTATGAGTTGGATATCTATTTAACCATTGGGCTTGGCGCCTTAAGCTTCCCGTTGCAATAACCGCCTCTTTTTGGGCTAAAAACTCTTCATTGTTTTTAAAAACTAAGGTATCCCTGATGTTGCCTCGTTTTAATACTGCGGCCTGAATAACCCCATGAGGTAGTTTGGTTGGAACATCTTTTAATGAATGAACAGCTATGTCAACCTCTTCATTAATTAAGGCAACATCAAGGGTTCGGGTAAAAACTCCTGTAATCCCTAGTTCGTAAATAGGTTGATTTAGCACTAAATCACCTGTTGATTTTATAGGCACTAATGCGGTTTTATAACCTAGATGCTCCAGTTGAGACTGCACATTCTTGGCTTGCCAAAGCGCAAGATTACTGTCACGAGTGCCAATTCTAATGATTTTAGACATATTTTTTAGAATCTAATTGAAACACCTTTTTTATTAATTCAAGGCTATTTTCTGAACTCAAAGCATCGTCTTTTAGGTGATGAGCAAAATGGTTCGTTATCTTTTGAACTATTTTGGCACTTATCATTTCCGCTTGCGTTTCATTAAATTCGTTTATTTTTTTTCGTTGAGACTCAACTTCAGCATTAGCAAATATTTCTAACTTTTCTTTTAGTGCTTTGATTGTAGGGGCAAACTTTCGGTTATCCACCCAACTCTCAAAATCCGTTTTTATTTCAGCAATAATCGTCTCTGCAACTGGGATAAATTGTTTTCTTGTTTCTAATGTTTCATCTGTCATTTGTGATAATCGATCTAAATGAACTAAGCTCACCATAGGAAGCTCTGTCACGTTCTCGTTTACATTTTTTGGAATTGAAAGGTCTAGTATCAGCAACGGATTCTTGTTCTGTATAAGGTACTTGTCAACGGTTGGGTTTTGTGCTCCGGTGGCCACGATAAGAACGTCTGATTTGCCAATTTCTTCTTGAAGTTGACTGTAATCTTTCACAAGAACTTTAAATTTTCCTGCAATTTTATCTGCCTTATCTCGTGTTCTGTTTATTAGTGTTAAGTGCTTGTTCTTGGTGTGCTTTATAAGGTTTTCACAGGTGTTTCTTCCAATTTTTCCAGTTCCAAAAAGCAAAATATTTTTGGAAGAAATGTCTTGAATGGTTTTTTTGATATATTGAACAGAAGCGAAAGACACTGATGTCGCCCCTGAAGAGAGTTTTGTCTCAGTTTTTATTCGTTTACTAGCTTGAATTACAGCATTAATTAATCGTTCAAGAAAGGCATTTAAAACTCCATGTTTTTTGGATATTTTAGCGCTTAATTTTAGTTGACTTATAATCTCAAAATCCCCTAAAATTTGGCTATCTAGCCCTGCGCCAACTCTAAACATATGATGAATTGCATCGCTGCTTTTATAAGTATACGCAGCGCTTTGGAAGTCTTGAACATTCCCTTCAGTAATGTCACACAAAAGTTTTATAAGTTCAAAAGGGTGTCTAACAAATCCGTATATCTCAGTTCGGTTGCAAGTCGATGTAGCTACAAGACTGTCAATTCCGATAGATTTAGCCTGTTGGAGTAGTTTTGTTTTGGATTCGTTATCTAAGCTAAACTTGCCGCGAAGTTGAGCGTCTGCTTTTTTGTGGCTAATCCCAACAACATAAAAACAGGGACCAGTAGACTCTTTGAATTCTTTCATTATATACGGGGATATATATAGTAGCAAAAATAATGGCTTTAGTTTTTAAAAAATAACGCTAGAAGAACTTTATTTGTCGTTTAGAGGTTTACAAGCTATATTTAGCTATTTTTGAATAATTTATTACTTTTGCAGAAGTAAAAAGAAGACAAAATCAAATTTTATTTATAATGAATCTAAATAAAGACCAAATCCGAAGCACGATTGTTGAGACCAAAAATATCGCTAAAGGGTCATTTTTAGAAACACAAATTGAGCCAGGCTTTTTTGTCATGACTTATCAAAATGAAACATCATCTGTTCAACTTATTCAAAAACAGATAGATAGCTCATTTATTCAATTTCATTTTTGTCTTAAGGGTAAGTGTAAATTTGTTTTCAACAACGGAGCCTATGAGTTAAATATTTTAGAAGAAAACTCACTATTACTTTACAATCCTCAAAGAGACCTCCCCATTCACCTTGATGTTGACCCTAACACTTGGGTTGTCTCGATATTAATCTCGATTAAAAAGTTTCATGGTCTGTTTTCACACGAAGCTGAGTATATCACTTTTTTAAGCGATGGGAATCAGGATAAAAAATACTATAAGGATGGTCACATATCTCCATCTACAGCAATTGTATTAAATCAACTTATTAACTATAACTTAAACTCTACTATTAAGTCTTTGTACTTCAAAGGAAAGGCTTACGAGCTATTAAGTTTATATTTTAACAGGGTTGAAGACGCTAATGTAGAACAGTGTCCATTCCTTGTTGATGAATCAAATGTTGTTAAGATTAGACAAGCTAAGGATATTATGATTGATCGCATATTAGAGCCTCCTACTTTATCAGCACTAGCTCTTGAAATAGACTTGAGCTTGAAAAAATTGAAAGAAGGCTTTAAACAAATCTATGGCACTACAGTTTTTGGTTTTTTGTTTGATTATAAAATGGAAGTTGCCCGAAAACTTTTAGAGTCAGGCGCGCACAATGTTAACGAAGTAGGCCTCAAAGTGGGTTATAGCACTGCAAGCCATTTTATATCGGCATTTAAAAAACAATTTGGAACAACCCCAAAAAAGTATATTCAATCCCTAAATTAATTAAAATGAAAGGAGTTTTATTAGTAAACTTAGGCTCTCCAGACAGTCCTACACCTAAAGATGTAAAGAAATACCTAGGTGAATTTCTTATGGATGAACGCGTTATAGATGTTCCTAAATGGGCACGAACACTACTGGTCAAAGGTATTATTTTAAATACCCGTCCAAAAGTATCAGCTAAAGCATACAGTAAAATTTGGTGGGAAGAGGGTTCTCCCTTAATTGTTTTATCGGAACGTTTAGAAAACAAGTTGAATAAAGAGGTTGAAGTTCCTACAGCGCTAGCGATGCGCTATGGTAGTATGACAATTAAAAAGGGGCTTCAAAATCTCGTTGATCAAGGAGTCGATGAGGTATTAATAATCCCACTATATCCTCAGTTTGCCATGGCTACTACCGAAACAATATTGGAATTGTCTAAAGAGCTAAGAGATCAGTTTTTCCCAAATCTAAACTTATCAAACTTACCCCCTTTTTATAATGATACCGATTATATCAAGGTTTTATCAAGCAAAATAAAAGCGTCTTTAGACGGAAAAACGTATGAACATTTACTTTTTTCTTATCATGGTATTCCTGAACGTCACATTCGTAAAAGTGACATTACAAAATCGCATTGTAAAATAGATAAGTCTTGTTGTATAACTCCGTCAGAAGCTCATAAATATTGCTACAAGCACCAATGTCTTGAAGTTACGCGTTTAGTTGGCAAGGAGTTAGGTCTTGAGGAGTCAACTTATTCAACTTCCTTTCAGTCTCGTTTAGGTTTTGACCCGTGGTTACGACCTTACACCGATCGTACTATTGAACGTTTAGGTAAAGAAGGCACAAAGTCGATGGCTATTGCAACTCCAGCATTTGTGAGTGATTGTCTTGAAACTTTGGAAGAAATTGCCATGGAAGGGGAAGAAATATTTCATGAAGTTGGCGGTAAGAATTTTACAACAATTCCTTGTTTAAATGATGACCCTGCCTGGGTTTCTCTTTTAGCAAAGTGGATTAAAGAATGGACTTCTCAATAACTTACTCTAATGAACCCATCAACTTCAAATAGCTTTAGCTCCGAATCCATTGGAAAATTACTCATTAAACAGGCATTACCTGCATCTATCGGGATTTTGGTTATGTCGCTAAATATTTTAATTGATACTATTTTTGTAGGACATTGGATTGGTTCTCAAGCAATTGCGGCTATTAACGTGGTATTACCGGTTTCATTTTTTATCGCAGCCTTAGGAATGGCGATTGGTATAGGCGGCTCCTCCATAATTTCTAGGGCTCTAGGAGCAAATGATAAATCTAAGGCATTGTTAACATTTGGCAACCAAGTAAACATGACCATTATTCTAACTTTAATTTTGGTTTTTTTTGGCTTAAATTTTATTGATAATATTATTCCAGTGTTTGGAGGCAGAGGAACTATTTTCGAGCCTGCCAAGATATATTACCGAATTGTTTTATACGGAGTTCCATTTTTGGCATTATCGATGATGGGAAATACTGTTATAAGAGCGGAGGGCAAACCTAAGTTTGCAATGTACGCTATGATGATCCCGTCTGTTACAAATCTATTATTTGACTATATTTTTATTAATATAATGGACCTAGGGATGATGGGCGCAGCTTGGGCTACGACTGGTTCATATATTCTTTGTTTTATATTTATTTTTTGGTTTTTCATTTCAGATAATTCTGAAATGAAAGTATTGATACACCATTTTAAACTAAAGAAATCAATAGTTTACCAAATCAGTAGTTTAGGATCAGTTACTCTTTCGAGACAAGCTGTTGTTAGTATTACCTATTTACTAATGAATAATATTTTATTTGATTTTGGTGGTGAAACCTCAATAACGTCTTATGCTATAGTTTCTAGAATGCTAATGTTTGCTTTGTTCCCTATTTTTGGAATTACACAAGGATTCATCCCTATAGCTGGATATAACTATGGAGCTAAAAATTATTACCGAGTTAAGCAAATTATTCGAATTTCAATTATTTATGCAATGATAATTGCCTTTTTTGTTTTTGTACTACTTATTGGATTTCCAGAACTAATCACACGAATATTCACGACCGACCCGTTAGTAATCGAAAAAACTCCTGCGGCAATGCGGTGGGTATTTGCAGCAACACCAATTATTGCTATTCAATTAATTGGCGCTGCCTATTTTCAAGCAATAGGAAAAGCGACACCAGCACTTTTATTAACACTTTCTAGGCAAGGGCTTTTCTTTATTCCTTTAATTTTTATCCTCCCATTATGGTATGGCGAGCTTGGTGTCTGGATAGCATTTCCAGTTTCTGATGTTCTCTCTACTTCATTAACAGCATATGTACTATACAGAGAAGTTTCAGTAAAACTAATTTCAATAACTTAATTATGGACTATTATAACTATATAAAATCTCTTCACCTTATTTTTGTAATCACTTGGTTTGCAGGCTTATTTTATATTCCTCGTATTTTTATTTACCATATAGAAGCAACTAAAAAACCAGTTATAGAAAAAGAAATATTAACGGCCCAACTAAAAATCATGGCCAAACGATTATGGTTTATTATTACTTGGCCTTCGGCTATATTAGCTATTTTATTTGGCAGCTGGCTTTTAGTAATTGCGCCATATTGGATAGAACAACCTTGGATGCATGCGAAATTATGCTTCGTAGTAATTTTATTTATTTACCACCTTAAAACACATTTTATTTTCAGAGAACTACAAGAGGATAAAATCAATTACACTTCTAATTTCATGCGTCTTTGGAATGAAGGGGCAACCCTAATTCTATTCGCCATTGTGTTTTTGGTATTGTTAAAAAGCACTCTTAATATGGCTTATGGCATGTTGGGGCTTGTTGGACTAGCCGCTCTTTTAGTCTTAGGAATAAAATTATACAAAAGAACCCGTTCGGAGTGATTAAATAAATCAACAACTTGTTTTTTTATTATATTTAACAAAAGTAAACCTCTATGATAAAGCGTAAGCTGTCTTTAAGATCACGGATTTTTTTCTTTATGATTATGTTGGTTGTTGTAGCATCTATTCTAATAGCGGTAGTGACTATTATCCAATATAAAGACCAATCTCAGGACTACCACCGCCAACGATTGGAACGTAAAGAAGCACAGTTAATTTCAAGTATAAATTATGTTTTAAAAGAAACTACATGGGAGATAAAAACAGAAAATTTATTTCTTATTTTCAAGGACAAGATATATGATATAGCTAACATACATAATGTTAGTTTTAACTTATATGATCTTGACGGGAACCTTATAAAAATGTCTAAGCCCAGGGCTGAAAACATTATAATTGATAATTATTTATCTGATGAAGTACTAACTAAGCTCAATTTGAGTGTTTCTAAACGATATGTAGAAAAGAACAAATATTTAGGAGGGGACTATCGGTCGTCATATATAATTATTAACGACACAGCCGCAAACCCCTTAGGGATATTAAACGTTCCTTATTTTGATGATGATAGCTTAAATTATGGAGAGCTCAACGAGTTTCTTATTAGATTAAGTTACGCATATGTTATAATGATTTTAGTTGCTATATTATTTGCATACTTTGTGTCTAAATATATCACCAAATCCCTACAAACAATTCGCGATAAGATGAAGGGAACTAGTCTAGAAAAAAACAATCAAAAAATTGAATTAGAGGGCGCTAGTCTTGAGGTATCTGCACTAGTAGATTCTTATAACAGCATGATTGATGACTTAGAAGAAAGTGCGAAAAAACTAGCTTCAAGTGAAAGAGAGCAAGCATGGCGAGAAATGGCTAAGCAAGTGGCTCACGAAATCAAAAATCCATTAACTCCTATGCGACTAAGTGTTCAAAGTTTTCAGCAGAAATTTGACCCTGATGATCCACGAGTTCATAAAAAAGTAGAGGAATATTCAAAAACATTGATTCAGCAAATCGACACAATGAGTTCAATAGCATCGGCTTTTTCCAACTTTGCAAAAATGCCTGCACAAAAACTAGAACTTTTAAATATTATAGAAGTTATTGAACTCACTTTAGATATATTTCCTGATAGCGATATTAAATTTATTTCACAGGAATCTAATATCTACGTTAACTTTGATCGCTCTCAACTAATTAGAATTATTACAAACTTAGTAAAGAATGCCATACAGTCTATTCCCTCAAATCGTATTCCCAGGATCAGTATTGTTGTTTCCAGTGATGATTTAGAAGTAACTATTATAGTTAAAGACAATGGTAGTGGAGTTACAGACGCTATTAAAAGTAAAATTTTTGAACCAAGATTCACTACTAAAAGTAGCGGAATGGGATTAGGCCTTCCAATGATAAAAAATATTATAGAAACTTATAATGGGAGCATTTCCTTCTCAACAATTATTGGTGAGGGAAGTGAATTTATAGTCCGGTTTCCTAAAAACAATTAAAATGAATTACAATAATATTATTAATGACTTTAGTAATGGGATTACTACCATTACAATAAACAGACCTTCTAAGTTAAACGCACTAAATAGGGAAACTATTTATGAGTTACACTCAGCTTTAAAGTTATCTGAAACCGATTCTAATACTAAAGTCATAATCATTACTGGCGACGGCGAAAAGGCTTTTGTTGCCGGAGCAGATATTAGTGAGTTTGCTCATTTTGACCTTGAACAAGGAGCCTCATTGTCCAAGGAAGGCCAAGACTTATTATTTAATCTGGTTGAAAATCTTACTACACCAGTTATTGCAGCTATTAACGGATTTGCTCTAGGAGGTGGCCTAGAGTTGGCTTTATCTGCTCATTTTAGAGTTGCAAGTGAAAACGCACGCATGGGCCTACCCGAAACATCTCTAGGACTTATTCCTGGTTATGGAGGAACACAAAGACTTACCCAGATCGTAGGAAAGGGTCGCGCACTAGAACTGATTATGACTGGAAGTATGATTGATGCTAAGAGAGCGCTTGATTATGGCCTAGTAAATTATGTAGTTCCTTTGAACCAATTACTAATTACTTGCACTAAACTAGCAGAGAAAATAATGTCTAATTCCCCAGTAGCGATAAGTGCAGCCATTAAAGCGGTAAACGCTCATCACTTTGATGGAGTTAATGGCTTTCAAGTTGAGATATCGGAGTTTGGAAAGTGTTTTGAAACTGAAGATTTTAAGGAGGGTACTACAGCTTTTTTAGAAAAACGTAAAGCAAAATTTACTGGAAAATAATAAAGCCCAAACAAAAAGTTTGAGCTTTAAATTTTACAGATAACTAATATTTTAATCTGCTAGTACGATAACCTTATTTGCATTCATTTCAATAGCGCCAGACTTAATAGCGTAACAATATCCCTTTCCATTTTTTTCAAATAGAGACTTATTTGTATCGTTAAGATTAATATCACCAAAAATTTTCACAAACCCTTTTTTGAGAGTTGAAACTACTGATGCGTGATTATTTAGTATTTCAAAATCACCATTAGTACCGGGAACATAGACACTGTCTACTTCGCCTTTGAATACAGTTAATTCAGGAGTTATAATTTCTAAATACATAGTTAAATTTTTAAGCCTCTGCTAGCATTTTATCACCAGCTTCAATTGCTTCTTCAATGGTTCCTTTTAAGTTGAATGCTGCTTCAGGAAGACGATCTAATTCACCATCCATAATCATATTAAATCCTTTGATAGTTTCTTTAATGTCAACTAAAACTCCTTTTAGTCCTGTGAACTGCTCAGCAACGTGAAATGGCTGTGATAAGAATCGTTGAACTCTTCGTGCTCTTCCTACAGCTAGTTTGTCCTCTTCAGAAAGCTCTTCCATTCCAAGAATTGCAATAATATCTTGTAATTCTTTGTAGCGTTGCAACAATTCTTTTACGCGTTGTGCGCAATCATAGTGCTCGTCACCTAGAATGTCAGCAGTTAAAATACGTGAAGTTGAATCCAAAGGATCTACCGCGGGGTAGATACCTAGTTCAGCAATTTTACGAGACAACACAGTAGTTGCATCTAAGTGAGCAAATGTTGTTGCAGGCGCAGGGTCTGTTAAATCATCTGCAGGGACATACACAGCCTGAACAGAAGTAATTGACCCTTTCTTTGTAGATGTGATACGTTCTTGCATAGCCCCCATCTCAGTAGCTAATGTTGGTTGATAACCTACCGCAGAAGGCATTCTTCCAAGAAGGGCAGATACTTCAGAACCAGCTTGAGTAAATCGGAAAATATTATCTACGAAAAACAATACATCTTTACCTTGACCGTCCCCAGCACCATCACGGAAATATTCTGCAATTGTTAAACCAGATAAGGCCACACGCGCACGCGCCCCCGGTGGTTCATTCATTTGTCCAAACACGAATGTTGCTTTTGATTCCTTCATGATTGATTTATCAACTTTTTTAAGATCCCATCCGCCTTCTTCCATTGAGTGCATAAAGTCATCCCCGTATTTTATAATACCAGATTCAAGCATTTCACGTAGTAAGTCGTTTCCTTCACGTGTACGCTCTCCTACCCCAGCAAATACTGAAAGACCTCCGTGACCTTTAGCAATATTGTTAATTAATTCTTGTATTAAAACAGTTTTACCCACTCCAGCACCACCAAATAATCCAATTTTACCACCTTTTGCATAAGGCTCAATTAAATCGATTACCTTAATTCCTGTGAAAAGCACTTCGGTTGAGGTTGAAAGCTCTTCAAATTTTGGTGCCTGTCTGTGAATTGGTAATCCAGCCTTCCCTGCTTTCGGAAGGTCTCCAAGTCCATCGATAGCATCTCCGATAACATTAAATAAACGGCCATAAACATCTTCGCCGACTGGCACTTGAATTGGAGCTCCAGTAGCATTGACCTCTGTTCCACGGCTTAAGCCATCAGAAGAATCCATGGCGATAGTACGCACAGAGTTTTCACCTATGTGAGATTGAACTTCAAGAACCAAGATAGACCCATCAGGCCTATTGATTTCTAAAGAATCATAAATTTTTGGAAGATCTGCTCCTGAACCGAATTCAACATCGATAACTGGACCTACAATTTGAGAAACTTTACCTGTAACTTTTGACATTACTTTATAATTTATTGTTTTTAGCTAAAATGATACGGAAAACGTGGTGTTTTCAAGCTGCAAAGATATAGAATATAATTAAAAAACCCGGAGCATTGCTCCAGGTTTTTTATTAAATTTAAATCAGTTTTGATTATTTTACAAAAAATAATATGATTTATATATTTAGTTGTTAATGGTCCATGACAAATAGTACATAGAACCGATATTTCCAGATCCAAACATTGTAAAGTATTCAGTACCTAACAAGTTGTTGGCGCCAGCTTTGAATGTTGACTTAAGACTTGGAACAGTATAGTTAATTTGAGCATCAACTGTTGAAAATTCTGGTATAGTACCGTTTCCAAAAGAAGCTTCCCATTCATATTCAACACTATATCTATAAGCAAGGTTAAACCCAAAGTTCTTAAATAACTGTGGATTTCCAAAACTAGCTTTGAACTTATGTTCTGGAGTATTGAAGTTAGTATTAAAATCTGGGTATTTTTCAGTGTCATGGTCTAAATGTGCGTAAGTGTAGTTAGCGCTTAAATCAAAATCAGAATATACCTTAGTAGATAGCCCTAATGCAGCACCATACGATTTTATAACCGCTCTGGAGTTAGTGTAAGCACTGTAAGCATTGAAATCTCCATTAGCTATAGCTAATGCACTTACAGGCAATGGAAGCCCTGGAGGGGTTCCGTCACTTACATTTCCGTATAAAGGAGCAATTACAACTTCTGTGGATAAAAAGTCATTGTAAGTACTATGGTATGCACTAAAATCTACAATTAAATTATCATATTTACCACGGTATCCAACTTCAATTGAAGTTACCTGTTCCGGAGTTGCTAAATCTGGATTAGCAACCTCAAGAGGAGATGCACCACCAGACGCTGCAAACGCTTGAACCGAATTTAATGTGTATGAGTTTTCATACGCGGAACGACCTGTTTGAGTTATTGAACCTGGTGCGCCTTGGCCACCACTTAAAATATTAAGTAATCCTTGACCTGCAACAGAAACGCCGTAGTCACCAGAATAACGATCTAAATTGTCTGGAGCAGACCCTACAAGAAAAGCCTGACCAGAATTAAGACCTATAAATAGATCTTGCGTTGTTGGGTTTCTAAATCCTGTTTGAACGGATGCTCTGAAGTTATGGTTTTGGTTTACAGTTAAACCAGCAGAAAATCTTGGAGAAATAAATCCGTCAAAGAATTCTGACTTGTCATAACGAACAGATCCTGTTAACTTAAGTTTCATTGCTTCATTCAAATCAACTTCTTTTTGTAGTTGTGAGTACAATCCAAATTCAGAATATGTGATTGGTCCATTTTCAGGAGTATCCGTATATATAGTTCCACCTGAATTAAGGTTGTATTCCCTGAAAGAACCACCTACTTGGATATCTACAACATCAATCAAGTGACTAAAGTTATAATTAGCATCCACATGATAGTATTTAGATTCGTCTTGGAATTTAGATCCGGTTAATAAATCTGGATCATTTACACTTTGGTCAAAAGCACTTTGAAATTCGGGAGATCCTGGAAGGAAACGACCTGTATCCGCTGCACCTCTAGCTATTGCGTGAGCTTGTTCAGATGGAGCTCCTTGCAGAGTAGCGCCTAAATAAGTTCCAGCATATTGACCAAACCATGTGTTGTCATCTTTCCAAGCCCTGTTGACGTTGATTCCTGTGAAAGTCATATCGTAAGAGTCACCGGCATTATCTGCAACCATGTAACCTCTCACAAAAAAGTTATCATTTTTGATTTCAAGTTTGTGTTGTTCTTGAAAAAAGTTTTTGATTGTGTAGCGGTTGATTCCTTGAAACATTGTTGTACCTGTACCCATTTTACCGACATAAGCGATTTCAAAATCGTCTTCAAATGGACGGAAATATACACCCCAGTCCGCTTTGATGCTTTCTGCGTTGTAGTTAGTTAAATCCTCTTCGTTGTATCCCGTTCTACTAACACCCACACTTGGTACTAAAGCACTTGCTCCAGCTGGAATAGCTCCAATTGATTCTAAAAATTGTGCTACATCATTAATATTGCCAGTATACTCATCTCCATAAACGTTAATACCGTTATAGCTTAAATTAGTTTCTCTTGTACCTCCAGGAATATTACTGTCAACCTCACTTGTTGCAGCCCAGTCGTGTCCTTGAAGCCATCCAAAATTTACTTTAGCAGCAAACTTATCGCTAAATTTATGTGCCATGCGGATTGAAAAATCTGTGTAAGCATTATCACCAGAAGCTTCTTGAGAAGTCATTCCTCTCTTAAGGTTGGTGCTAATCCCTTCGGAGTCAAAAGGATTCTTACTTGTCATAAATAAAATCCCGTTGAAGGCATTTGCTCCGTACAGTGCAGATGATGCACCAGGCAGTAATTCAACGCTTTGAACATCCGTTTCAATCATTCCCACTAAGTTTCCAATTGGAAAATTCAATGCAGGTGTTGAGTTGTCCATACCATCTACTAACTGCATAAAACGAGTGTTTGATACTGTAGCAAATCCACGAGTGTTCACAGAACGGAATGTTAAACTGTTTTGGTTTATATCCACTCCTTTCATGTTCTCCAGTCCTCCATAGAAATCTACAGATGGTGTAGTCTTGATGTCTTTGATTCCGAAACGTTCAACCGTTACTGGAGACTCAAAGATTCGCTCTGGTGTACGAGATGCAGAAATAACAACTTCGTCAAGAGCACTTCCTTCGTTCAAGGTTATGGATAGTGTTTGGTTATTTTTTGAGACTTCTTGAGAAAGAGTTTCAAATCCAACACTACTAACTTGGATTGTAAAAGGAGGGTTTTCACTAGTATTTAGCGTAAAGTTTCCATCAAAGTCAGTCATAGCACCAGAAGAAGTTCCAGTCACAATAATGTTTGCGCCAGCAAGTGGCATTCCGCTGTCATCACTGACAGTTCCTTTAACTGTAGTTTGTGCAAAAGATGCAACACAGAAAAGTAAGGCAAAGGCCCTTAAAAATGTTTTCATAAATTAAATTGTTTAATTCGGTTGTTTTTTAGTTGTACCAAATTTAATGATTAAATATTAAATAATTCTCAAATTAGGATACAAATATAAACACAAGCTTAATTTAGGGGGGCCAAAATTAATAATTTGTTAATGATAAAGCCATGTCAAATCATTGAGTAGTAAGCTTTTTTTAGCAAAAAGTTAGTCTGAGCGACTAGTTTGTTGAGTCAGTATAATAGATGTTTAGTTTGGGGCTTATTTCAGAGTTTTGAGAAGTGTTTCCGTGAAGTATTACACTTTTAGGGGACAAAACAGTGCCTGATGGGATACTTTCAACCTCATTATCGTCTTGGAAATTCCTAGATCGAACAGCGCCAACATTTGATGATACGACTAGACCAAGTTTTACATTAGTGGAATCATTTAGGATAATGTTATTAATGTGCTCTGTAAGCCTAATTTTATATTTTTTTTGTTCTACACCCTCACTGTTTGTTTCCGTAGCTAAAGGAACTAAATGTGCGTATTTAGAATCTGCTGAAGACGCATTAACAGTTTGGTCAAAAAAGTAATCAGCTAAAGGAATATTATTGTCTATGTCGTAGATAAAGAGTCTGTTTGGTGTGTCAGAATTAGAAAGTGTTTCTTCAACATAAAATTCCAGGAAGGCTTCATTAACTAATCTTTTTGCAGATGCTTGTCCATCGGTTAGATCTCTAAACTCATTTAAATAATCCTCTTGGGTAGATCCGATTTCGTCTTCAGTAAATAATTCTATTACAGCCATTGACCCTTCTCCACCCTTGAGGTACAGCAAATCATCTCCTTCAGAGTCTGTAGAAGTATCATTAATGTTTTGTAAAATAGAAGGGGTAAAGTTGTTTTCAAAAATATTGACTCTATTTCCAGAAAAAGTAAGCTCATAATTGCCCTGAACAGAACTTGTCTCGTCAACTCCGTCAACAGTAATGGTTTGATCATATGTATAGTAAAACATAAGATTCGCTCCTCCAGAGTTAAGGTCAAGCTGCATCATGTGACCTTCTGTTCCTGTGATAGATTCTGCTTTGAAGTAGAGTCCTCTAAAATAATTGTAAAAGTTGTTTTCAGTTTGAAGAACGTCATCATCTTCTCTTTCGAAAAACATATCTTCCCAAAAACCTTCAGGGGGGCTAAGATTAAGAGGGTTGTTGTAAAGATGTAACCTTAAACTTGGATTTAAGGTACTAGTCAATTCAAAATCCTCAGTTTCTTCATTATAAACACCTATTTCTATAGTTTCAGAACTTGGAAAATAATTACCATCATAGTACAGTAGCTGTGACTCTAGTAATGAGGGTTCAATTAATTGTCCTGAGTCAAGTGAGCCGTTTGAATAATACTTTTGAGCGTCATCGATTCCAGCTCCTGGATCAAAGTTTCGTAGCAAAAAATCATTTTTAAACACGGAGAGCTTAATTGGACTTGATCCATAAACCGAATCTAATTCATATGTTGTTATTTCATCTGTTGTTGTAGAGTTACTTGAAAAAGGGATCGTTAAAATGACAGAATCTAATACAGTATTATCTCCAAAATTTGGAGCATAGTTAGTAGGACGCATTTGCCCCACAAAATTAACATTGGACCCTCCAAAAACAGGATCGTAGTAATAACCCAATAAGTCATTTTCTAATTTATTAGACTCAAAAGGAGTTATTTTCTTGTTGTAGGTTTTTATCGGGTAGTTTGTATTTTGAATCTCAAAATCTGGCACACCCACAATTCCTGTTCCAATTTCTGAGAACTCGTTATCGCAAGAAAAGGATATAATGAATACAGATAAGAGACATGTAAGTTTTAGTAAAATAGATTTAGTATGGCTCATTTAAAAAGGGGGCTTATTTTAATATTTTTGTAGTGTAGAAATCAGTGTATGCTTCTGTGAATGCTTCTGGGTACTGATAGTCTAGCACTGGTTTTTTACAGTCAGCAAGATAGTCTTCAAGCTCGGCAGGAAGCTCCTGAGATCCTTTTATTATTCCATCTGAAAAGTCTACAGCAACCTTCATAAGGTTAGAGTAATTAGGAGTCTTTAAACTTTCAACGTGAGCTTCTTCAATTTCATCAAATCTAATTTTATCAACCATACCGCTATTTAAAGTATCATCAAAACTCTGACTGTAAACAGACGTAACGACCTTACTTTCCTTAAATAATGGCTCATCTTTGTAATATTGTTTTAAGTAAAGAGGTAACAATGAGGCTAGCCAGCCGTGGACGTGAATTATATCCGGAGCCCAGTTTAATTTTTTGACTGTTTCGATTACACCCTTAGCAAAGAAAATGGCGCGTTCATCATTGTCATCAAATAGCTGTCCATTTTCATCAGTTAAAGTTGCTTTTCTTTTAAAATACTCTTCATTGTCGATAAAGTAGACCTGAATACGTTCTTTTGGAATAGAGGCAACCTTAATGACCAACGGCATATCCAAGTCATTAATTACTAAATTAATACCTGAAAGCCTAATAACCTCATGAAGTTGGTGTCTTCTCTCATTAATGTTTCCATAACGAGGCATGAATATTCGTATTTGACCCCCTTGCTTATTTATCATTCTCGGCGCTTCAAACGACATAGAAGAAATTTCTGTTTCAGGTAAATATGGTACCACTTCTGACGACACGTATAATACTCTCTTATCTTTCATATGGGCTATGTTTTAAGTATTTACTATAAAACTTGTGCAAAAATACAAAATTTTATGCAGATTAATTGTAATACCTTAAGTTTGCATGCCGTTAATTATTTGCTAGATGCTAGTTTACAAAACAAAGGTTGACTTGGTTGACCGTATTAATAATTTAATGCAGCCTGATTTCTCACTAGGTTTTGTTCCTACCATGGGTGCTCTTCACCAGGGTCATTTGTCGCTAGTCAAATCAGCTCTAGCCAATAATAATTTCGTTGTGGTTAGTGTTTTTGTCAACCCAACCCAGTTCAATAGCTCATCTGACTTAAATAAATACCCGAGATCCCTTGCTAAAGACATTAAAGCTCTAGAAACGGTTTCGAAAGACAGTATTTTAATTTATGCTCCAGAAGTTGAAGACCTATATGGTTTCAAAATTAAGTCAGAGAGCTTTAATTTTATGGGAATTGAATCACTAATGGAAGGCAATTCTCGCCCCGGCCATTTTAACGGCGTTGGAACCATAGTTAAACGTTTGTTGCAAATAGTGAATCCAAACAAAGCCTATTTTGGAGAGAAAGACTTTCAGCAACTTTTGATAATAAAAAAAATGGTAGAACAAGAGGGCCTTGAAGTAAAGATTGTAGGGTGTCCCATAGAGCGTGAGCCTAACGGTTTAGCAATGAGCTCTAGAAACGGTAGACTAAGCCCTAAAGAATTTCACGAGTCGGCAATGATTTATGAAATTTTACAAACTGTTAAGCAAAAGTTTAGCTCTGAGGATATAGCATCTACTTGTGATTGGGTGCTCAGACGATTTAACAATAATCCTTTATTTGAGCTTGATTATTTTCAAATCTCAGATATAGAATCATTGATGCCAATCAAAGAAAAAATACCAAATAAAAAATATCGAGCATTTATTGCGGCATACATAGGAGATGTCCGATTAATTGATAACATAGATTTAAATTAATTATATTTACCAACATGCAAATACAAGTAGTAAAGTCTAAAATTCATCGTGTAAAAGTTACTGGAGCTGATCTTAACTATATAGGCAGTATCACGATTGACGAAGATTTGATGGATGCAGCTAATATTATTCAGGGAGAAAAAATACAAGTAGTTAACAATAACAATGGAGAGCGATTAGACACCTATGTAATTCCAGGGCCAAGAAACTCCGGTGAAATTACTTTAAACGGAGCTGCAGCACACAAAGTATCCATTGGAGATGTTTTAATACTAATTACCTATGCTTTTATGGAAATAGAAAAAGCTAAGAACTTTAAGCCGTCTTTGGTTTTTCCTAACGAAACAAATAATTTATTACAATAAACATTGAATTCAAAACAGAAATCAATCCTCAAAATAAGTATACCAATTTTATTAAGTATTATTGCGATTTGGTATTCATTCTCAATAATACCTTTAGAAAAATTGGTCAATTCGTTTAGGCAAGCTGACTACTCCTGGGTTTTATTAGGAACATTTTTAGGGCTTTTAAGTCACTTGTCTCGAGCCTACCGTTGGCGATTTCAACTTGAGCCCATGGGTTATAAAATAAAATTAGGGAATAGTATAATGGCAGTTTTTGCAGCTTATTTAATTAACTATACAATCCCTAGAGCAGGCGAAGTTGCAAGAGCTTCAGTTCTTACAAACTATGAAGGGATTCCATTTGAAAAAAGTTTTGGAACTATAGTTTCAGAGCGTATAGCTGACATGATAGTTATGTTAGGAATCATTTTCTTTACACTTTTTTTACAATTTGATTTTATCTTTGCGAAACTTTCAGAAAGTATTTCCACTTATAATATAATTATAACCGCTGTCACATCTGTTATTATAATCTTGATATTAACTCGAATAATTCAAAAAGGCAATTCAAAAATTGTTTTAAAAATTAAATCATTTTTAATTGGTTTATTAGAAGGTATCTTTAGTATTTTTAAGATGAAAAAAAAGTGGTTATTTATTTTCCATACACTCTTCATTTGGAGCATGTATGTTCTCATGTTTTACGTCACATCATTTTCTATTCCCGAAATAAGTGACATTCCTTTTGCTGCTATTTTAATTGGTTTTATTTTAGCTAGTTTTAGTATAGCAGCTACCAATGGAGGTATAGGATCCTATCCTTTAGCTATTTATGCAGCGTTCTCTGTATTTAATATCCCTGAAGACCCAAGTATTGCATTTGGATGGATTATGTGGACTTCACAAACGCTGATGATTATGTTTTTTGGAGGTCTTTCACTACTTTATTTACCATTTTACAACAGAAAAATATCCAAAACAAACTTTTAAATAGTGTGATTATTTTTCACTTATTTTCTTAACTTGTACAATCTAAAACATTACAAACAACATGAGGTTTTTAATCATTTTATTGCTGTTTTTTTTTCATTCCTCTTTTTCTCAGATACTTTACGAACCCATTGATTCTGAAGCTTTAGGAACCACTCGTGAGTTAAAAATACAACTCCCACGCAATTATGAATTAAACCTTGATCAATCCTACCCATTAATTGTAGTTTTTGACGGGGATTATTTGTTTGAGGTTGTTACAGGAAATGTAGAGTATAATTCTTACTGGAGAGACATGCCAGACGCTATTGTTGTTGGAATTAACCAAGCTAACTCAAGGACAGAAGACACTACGTTATCAGTTGAAGACCACCTTCCTTACAAATCAGGCGCAAAATTCTATGATTTTGTAGAATCAGAACTTATTGATTTTCTAGAAGATAAATACCGGTGCTCAGATTTTAGAATTGCAATTGGCCATGGAGAAACTGCTAACTACATCAACTATTTTTTCTTTCAAAAATCTCCTGTATTTAATGGTTTTGTAGCATTGAGTCCAAGGCTAGCGCCTTTTATGCAGGACAATTTAATAAGAAAAATGAGTTTTGAGCAAAAAAAAGAAGCTAAACTCTTTTACTATTTATCTACAGCCTCATTAGATATTAAGCGCAATAAAAAACAAGCAGTCGAACTTGATTCTAAGATTTCTACTATTGAAAACTCGAGCATATTTTATGAATTTGATAATTTTGAAGGATTATCGCATTATTCACTCGTTCCACGTTCTATACCCAATGCTTTAGATAATATATTTTCGGTATTTCAGCCTATTGATAGAAGTGAATATGAAACAGAAATTTTAACACTTGAGTCTTCGCCCGTAGATTATCTGATCGAAAAGTATGATACAATTGAGCAACTTTTCGGAGTTGAGAAGCAAATATTAATTAATGACTTTAAAGCAATTGCGGCAGCAATAGAAAAAAATAATCAATATGATTTCTACAAAGACCTAGGAGATCTCGCTAGAGAATATCATCCCGATACTGTTCTAGGTTTTTATTATTTAGCACGTTTTTATGAAGAAACAGGAAAGCCTAAAAAAGCAATGAATGCATATAGATCCTCATATACGCTAGGAAGTATTCAGGGCTATTCAAAAGAAGATATGCTAGATAGAGCGGATGAAATTCAAAAAGAATTTGGATACTAATGGCTAAACTCAAGACAACTTTTTTTTGCCAGAGTTGTGGAGCTCAATCTGCCAAATGGCAGGGGCAATGTAGCACCTGTAAGTCTTGGAACACAATTACGGAAGAATTGGTTCAAAAGCCAACAAAGAACGGTTGGAAATTAGGCTTAAAAAACACTTCTGAACGAGTGTCCAAACCCTTAAAAATTTCTGAAATTGATTCCGCTAAAACTGTACGTTTGGATACTAATGACGGCGAGCTCAACCGTGTACTTGGGGGGGGCATAGTTCCTGGCTCCCTAACCCTTTTGGGAGGCGAGCCCGGAATAGGTAAAAGCACACTAATGCTTCAAGTTTCACTTAAGCTACGCTATAAAACTTTGTATGTTTCTGGTGAAGAAAGTCAAAAACAAATTAAGTTGCGTGCGGAGCGTATTCAGCCCCTTAATGACACATGCTACATTTTAACTGAAACCAAAACACAACATATATTTAAACAAATTGAAGCGATTCAACCGGACGTGGTTGTGATTGACTCGATTCAAACACTACAAAGTGATTATCTAGAGGCATCGGCGGGAAGTGTTTCACAAATTAAAGAATGTACAAGTGAACTTATCAAGTTTGCTAAAGAAACCGCTACACCTGTAATTTTGATAGGACACATTACCAAAGACGGTTCAATCGCTGGTCCAAAAATATTAGAGCACATGGTGGATACCGTTCTTCAGTTTGAAGGGGACCGTAATCATGTTTTCAGGATTTTAAGAGCTCACAAAAATCGTTTTGGGTCTACTCATGAATTAGGGATTTATGAAATGCTCGGAACCGGCTTAAGAGAAGTTACAAATCCATCTGACATACTGATATCTAAAAAAGACGAAGCCTTGTCTGGGAATGCTATTGCTGTTACATTAGAGGGTGTTCGACCTTTGCTTATAGAAGTTCAGGCTCTAGTTAGTACTGCTGTTTATGGAACACCACAGCGCAGTGCCACAGGATTTAATGCTAAACGTCTAAATATGCTTTTGGCTGTGCTAGAAAAAAGAGCAGGGTTTCGACTTGGTGCCAAAGACGTTTTTTTAAATATTACTGGAGGAATTAATGTCGATGATCCAGCTATCGATTTAGCAGTAGTTGCCTCTATTTTATCTTCAAATGACGATGAGGCCCTCGCTAAAAATTATTGCTTTGCAGGCGAGGTAGGTCTTTCCGGAGAAATTCGTCCTGTTCAGCGCGTAGATCAGCGGATTCTTGAAGCTGAAAAGCTAGGTTTTGAAATTATATTTGTTTCAAAACATAATAAGATAAGTCTAAAAGCAACAACGATTAAAGTTCAGTTAGTTACAAAAATAGAGGACTTAGTAGCTATTATTGGTTAAGATATACAAAAAAAAACCAGACAATTAAGTCTGATTTTTTTAATTAAGTTGTAATGTTAACAAAACTCATTGTACGCATTTTTTAAATTTTCTGCGATTAATTCTGCTGGGCGACCCTCAATGTGATGACGCTCAAGTACGTGAACTAACTCGCCGTCTTTAAATAACGCCATACAAGGGGAGCTTGGAGGGAAAGGCACCATATGTTCTCTTGTTTTTTGGACCGCTTCTTTATCAACTCCGGCAAATACCGTAACAGTTTGAGCAGGAAGTTTATCGTTATCTAAACTCATAATAGCACCTGGGCGCGCATTAGCAGCTGCACAACCACAAACTGAATTTACAACCACCAAAGTTGTTCCTGGTTTTGCTAAAGCAGCATCTACAGCTTCTGCATTATTTAGTTCTTTAAATCCGACTTGGGTTAAATGTTCGCGCATTGGTTTTACTAGTTCTGCTGGATACATAGTTGTGTGTTTTTAATTTTAAGTACAAATATACAAATTTGTAGGGCACTTATATTCTTTTTTTAGGACCTTAAAATGTTAAATCGACTATAAATTTTTTAAGAAATACCTTACGATATTAATTGTTATTGTTCTTTTTTTGTAGGTTTGATTTTTAATTTAATTGTGATATTTGATGGGATTTTCAAAATGGATAGGAGCTTCAATAGGATGGTCTTTTGGAGGACCAATTGGCGCTATTATTGGTATGGCAGTAGGGAGTTTGTTAGATTCTTCATCTAAAAGCGGTTCAAGCTTTACTCAAAGCCAAACACCCACACGCTCAGGAGATTTTGAGGTCAGTTTATTAGTTTTAGCTTCAATAGTAATAAAAGCCGATGGTAAGCAAGACCAGCGGGAAATGGATTTTGTACGTGCTCAATTTGTTCAAATGTATGGAAAGGAGCGCGCGAATCAAGCATTCAAGTTGTTTAAGGAAATTTCCAAGCAATCGAATATATCTACACGCCAGGTGTGCTTACAGATTCGTCAAATGATGGACCATGCATCGCGACTCCAACTAATTCATTTTTTATTTGGTATTGCAAAGTCCGATAATCATGTAGATGAAACTGAGGTGAAAGCTATTGCCTCAATCGCTTCTTATTTAGGGATTAATCTTAGAGATTTTGAGAGTATTAAGGCCATGTTTTATAAGAGCTCTGATATGGCTTATAAGATTTTAGAAATAGATGCTTCTGCTACTCAATCTGAAATCAAAGCTGCCTACAGAAGAATGGCTAAAAAGTATCATCCCGACAAAGTACTTCATTTAGGTAAAGAGCATCAAAAAGGTGCAGAAGAAAAATTTAGAAAGGTACAAGAAGCCTATGAACAGCTTCAGAAATAGAAACAGATTGATTAACTTGCGAAAAATTTAAAATTTAATGAATCAAATCATTGATTACTTAAGCAGTGTAGATCCAATTTTAGCTGCACTATACGCCTCCCTATTTACCTGGATACTAACAGCCTTGGGAGCTTCACTTGTTTTCTTTTTTAAAGGAATGAACAGAGGACTTTTAGACGGAATGCTTGGTTTTACTGGCGGAGTAATGGTTGCTGCTAGTTTTTGGAGCTTATTAGCACCAAGCATTGAAATGAGTCCGGGAGAGGGCTTTGAAAAAGTAGTTCCAGCAGGAATCGGCTTTGCAATGGGCGCTTTGTTTTTATTTGGTCTCGACAAACTACTACCTCACTTACATATTAACTTCAAGGAAAGTGAAAAAGAAGGCGTGAAATCTCCTTGGCATAGAACAACTTTATTAATCCTAGCAATAACACTTCATAACATTCCAGAGGGATTGGCTGTTGGCGTTCTTTTTGGAGGAGTTGCAGCCGGAATTCCAGAAGCAACAATTGGAGGGGCAGTTGCGTTAGCAATTGGAATAGGGATTCAAAACTTTCCGGAGGGCTTAGCGGTTTCAATGCCGCTTAGACGTCAAGGAGTCACTAAGTTTAAAAGCTTTTGGTATGGACAGCTTTCGGCAATAGTAGAACCTATTGCAGCAGTTATAGGAGCTGTTGCTGTTACTTTTTTCACCCCAATACTACCTTACGCCTTGGCTTTTGCAGCTGGAGCTATGATTTTTGTTGTTGTAGAAGAGGTAATTCCAGAAACTCAACGTGATAAGTACACTGATGTTGCCACTCTTGGTTTTATTGGGGGATTTATCATAATGATGACTTTAGATGTTGGTCTGGGCTAGCCACATTTGCAGCCATCGTTACCGCAATTCTTTTTAGTAGATTTTCGTAACTGATTTCGAAATAAATATCCTATCGCAATCAATACTGATGAGATTATTATTATTGTTTCCACAGAAGTCGTCATTTTAAGTTATTTCAATATTTGAAAGGCAATTAAGGCACAAACGTAAGCAATAGCTGTCATTCCTAAGAGTTGGAGAATTGGCCACTTCCAGGTTTTAGTTTCTCGTCTTACTATAGCTAGGGTACTCATACATTGCATAGCAAAAGCATAGAAGAGAAGTAAGGATATTCCAGAGGCAAGCGTAAAAACCTTTGTTCCATCTGCATAAGTTTCATTTGCCATTTTTGTTTTTATAGTCTCTATGTTTTCCCCTTCACCAGCACTTCCAACGCTATAAATAGTAGCTAATGTACCTACAAAAACTTCTCTAGCAGCAAACGATGCCACTAGTCCAATACCAACTTTCCAGTCATACCCTAAAGGCTTAATAAGTGGTTCGATAGTTTTTCCAACAATTCCAATGTAAGAGTGCTCTAATTTGAACGCTGCAATTTGATCGTTGTACTCATTAGTTGACTGATTTACTGAAGCATGTTTAACATATGATTCGGCATTATAAAATTTATCTCCTGGACCATACGAAGCCATTACCCAAAGGATGACAGATATCGCTAAAATTATTTTACCTGCTTCGATAACAAATGTTTTTGTTTTTTCAATAACGGTTATAATTACATTCTTAAGCAAAGGCAGTTTATAATTGGGCATTTCGACCACAAAGAAGGTTTTATGTTTTGTTTTTAAAACCCGGTCTAAGACGTAGGCAGAAAATATGGCCATTCCAAAACCAAGAAGGTATAATGCCATCAAAGTAAGAGCCTGATAACTTAGTCCAATAATGGAGCCCTCAGGAATTACCAAAGCAATGATGATTAGATACACAGGAAGCCGTGCTGAACAGGTTGTAAATGGGACAACCAAGATAGTAATTAGTCGCTCTTTCCAATTTTCAATATTCCTAGTTGCCATAACAGCTGGAATAGCACAAGCAGTTCCTGAAATAAGCGGAACTAAACTTTTCCCACTTAAACCATATCGTCGCATAACACGGTCCATTAAAAAGACTACTCGACTCATGTAGCCACTTTCTTCTAAAATAGAAATGAATAGAAATAAAAAGGCAATTTGAGGAATAAAAATAACAATGCCACCAATGCCAGAGATAACACCCTCCGCTACTAAATCGGTCACTTTTCCACCACCAGGGAATGAATTCTTAACCCATTCTGCCAGGCTAGCAAAGTTAGTGTCAATGAGATCCATAGGTAAAGTAGCCCAATCATAAATGGCCTGGAAAATAGTTAATAGTACTAAGAAAAAGATTACATAACCCCATACTTTGTGAATTAATACCCGATCTAGCTTGCTTCTCAAACCACTTGCCTTGGAGCGGTCAATAGTTTGACCATCCTTTAAAATGTTGTTAATAAATTGGTAGCGTTTTATAGCCTCCTTTTGTTGTAGGCGTTTTAATTCCTGGTTTGATTTTGTTTTAAACTTTGAAATATCCAGCTCTTGACGCGTAATTTTCCCGAAATTTGCGTCCTGGGTAATAACCAACCATAATTTATAAATATCTTGATTAGGGAAAGCTTTTTGTAGACTTTGAAAATAGTCTTTATCAATAAGAGTAGTGTCTAAACAGGTTTCTGTTGAAATCGTTTTAAAGCCCTCAATAAGTTGCTTAAGTTCTTCTATCCCTGTATTTTTTCTGGTACTTACAAGAGCAATTTTTGTATGAAGTTTAGTTTCAAGAAATTTAATGTCTAATTCAATACCCTTACGTTGCATCAGATCACTCATATTAATCACCAGTATGGTTGGGATTTTGAGGTCTTTGATTTGTGTAAATAATAGTAAGTTTCGTTTTAAAGTCTCTACATCACTAACGATCAAGGCCACGTCAGGGTAGTCTTTATCATTTTTGTTAAGTAGTAATTCGATTACTACATTTTCATCTAATGAAGAAGCATTTAAACTATATGTTCCAGGAAGGTCTAAGACATTTGCTTTTACACCACGCGATAATTTACAAACCCCTTGTTTTTTATCGACTGTGACCCCTGGGTAATTACCAACCTTTTGATTTAAACCAGTCAAGGCATTAAATACAGACGTTTTTCCTGTATTTGGATTTCCAATTAACGCAACATTTAGCTGTTTACCCATTTACTTTTTCGATTATAATTAGGTCGGCTGTTTCTTTTCGAATCGCTAAGAAACTATCGTTAACGTTTAAATACATAGGATCAGAAAATGGCGCTAGTTGCAGCAAATGAACTTCATTTCCAGGCAGGCACCCCATTTCTAATAACTTTAGAGGTATGTCTTCTGAAGAACTATCAGTAATGATACCTTTTTCTCCTTTTTTAAGATCGGCAATTGTAAACCTCATGCTTATTTAGATTCATTTTAAAGAACCAAAAGTAATAAAAAGATTAGTTTTTATAGGAAGCTTTTAGAACTTTTATATCTTCTAGTAGTCGTTCAATTTCTTTTGAGTCAGTACCGTCGTAAAACCCTCTAATTTGTCGTTTTTTATCTATCAACATGAAATTTTCTGTGTGGATCATATCAAAAGAACCTCCGTCTTCAAAGTCTTTAACAGCTAGATACGATTTACGAGCCAGTTCATAGATTTGTTTTTTATCTCCTGTGACTAAATTCCATTTGGAAGGGTTTACCAGCTTTTTCTTTGCATATCGTTTTAATTGTGGTACAGAATCAATTTCAGGAGTTACGGTGTGTGACAATAATAAAACATCTGGATCAGCAATGGTTTGTTTTTGAATTTCATACATGTTATCCGTCATAATAGGACATATTGTTTGACAGGTGGTAAAGAAGAAGTCAGCAACATAGATTTTATCTTTATAAAACTCTTGGGTAATAATATTTCCGTTTTGGTTTATCAAACTAAAATCAGCTATTCTATGATACTTTTTCTGATGCTGAATAGTGCTATCCACTAATTCATAATTAACTTGAGCTGGTTGGTAAATTGGTAATATTTTTTTAGGGCGTAGAATATTATAAAATATTGTAATAATAATACATGACAACACAAATAATGTGGTGACAAATAGTTTATATTTTTTTAAAAGAGAAGTCATATCAACTTAAATAGCTTGGTAAAAGTACAACATAGACTCTTAAATTTTATCAATGAAATCCTAAAACATGAACTTTTGATTATGTTTTTGTTTCTAAGCTGAAAACTTTACATTTGTTCACTTAAATTTAAATTGATACCACATGGAGTTCGTTATTAAAATATCACAATTTTTATTGAGCCTTTCTTTACTTATTGTGCTTCATGAATTAGGTCATTTTATCCCGGCCAAGTTATTCAAAACGCGCGTTGAAAAGTTTTATCTCTTTTTTGACGTCAAATACTCCTTGTTTAAAAAGAAAATTGGCGATACTGTGTACGGAATTGGCTGGTTACCGCTTGGTGGTTATGTGAAGATATCAGGCATGATAGATGAAAGTATGGACACTGAGCAAATGAAGCACGAACCACAACCATGGGAGTTCCGCTCTAAGCCGTCATGGCAAAGATTAATTATAATGCTTGGTGGGGTTACTGTCAATTTTATTTTGGCGGCAGTGATTTATATTTTCATGACTTTTTCTTACGGAGTCATTGATATTGACGCTTCAAGCGTTAACGGTGGCTATGAGATCAAAAGTTCATTATTAAATGAAATTGGGCTTCAAAATGGAGATAAAGTTATCTCAATCAATGACTATAATATTGTTAATTTCTCAGACATTAGACGATATCTAATTGAAGCCAAAACAATGACTATTGTACGCGATGGCAGTCCTAAAACTATTGAATTTCCAACAGACTTTTTAGGACAACTAAGCGCAAGCAAGCCGAAGGGTCTTATAGAACTTCGAAATCCATTTATATTTTCTGGTTTTCAACAGGGGTCTATTAACTCTTCTGCTGATTTACAATCCGGAGACATTTTGGTATCCATAAAAAATCAACCGGCACAATTTATGGACGAAATAAACCCTATACTCAAGTCATTGAAGGGTCAAACTGTTAGTTTTACTTTTAAAAGAAATGGTGATTTATTGACTCAGGATTTAGTAGTTAATAGCGAAGGTTATTTAGGAATTCTTCTATCACAGTCTATCCAAGATTTTACAAATGCAGGGTTCTACGAAATAGTTAAAAAAGAATACGATTTTGGAGATAGTATTTCAGTTGGAATTAACAGATTTGGTTTAGAAATGTCATCCTACTGGAGTCAACTAAAGCTTATTTTTTCACCCAGTACAGGTGCTTACAAAGGAGTTGGAGGGTTTAAGGCTATTTTTGATATTTTTCCAGATACATGGAACTGGGAGGGCTTTTGGGCAAGAACAGCTCTTTTATCAATTATGTTAGGAGTACTAAATTTGCTACCTATCCCTGCTTTAGACGGAGGGCACGTGATGTTTTTAGTTTACGAAATGATTTCAGGACGTAAGCCAAGCGACAAGTTCATGGAATATGCACAAACAGTTGGATTCTTTCTTTTGATATCCCTGATAATATTCGCCAACGGAAATGATATTTACAAGGTATTATTTGGCTAAATATTTTATAAAATGTATTTGTATAGATTAAAAAATACTATATATTTGCGCTCGCGATAGCGAAAAAACACTCCTCCTTAGCTCAGTTGGTTAGAGCATCTGACTGTTAATCAGAGGGTCCTTAGTTCGAGCCTAAGAGGAGGAGCCATATTAGACAGGAGGTCATTTTTGACCTCCTTTTTATTTTTATTCCTCCGTAAAACCTTGCTGGCCAACATAATAGACTTTATCTCTGGAGTGAAAATGTTGTTGCAACTCTCAAAATCGAAATTTTCGAATTTTTCAGTAAAGATGCAACCAAGAATCTTCTTTTTGGTTTTTCCATCTGCCTTATCCCAATAATGACTTAGGTTTTCAATCATTGGGAGAGTTTTATTCAAATACACTTTAAATGGACTCTTCGTGGACTTCAACCGTTCCAACTTAACCTGTTTATCACTTAACTCAGACTCGATTCTACTCTTCATTTCGTTGTAATCAGAAGAGGTGATATCTCCGTCAAGAAATAAGTTTTGCAAGTTGGTTTGTCGCGTCACAAACTTTTCAATCTCAGCCTGAATTCTTTTAATTTCGGTTTTTCTTGTTACATCGTCTCGGTCAATTAGTGACTCGAGTTGAGATTTATAAACTTTTACCATACCAGCAGTGAATGAAATTGTATCTAATAACTTTTTTATTTGTTCATGTGCCCAATCCACTCTATATCTTTGGCAACGTGGTTTGGTACACAGATAGTAATGATACCAGTTTTTGTTACCACTTTGACACTTATATGCGGTGATGGTTCTACCGTGTTCGGAACATTTCATAAACCCTTTCAATGGGTATAAATCAGTTTTATCAGACTTAAAATCGAAATTTCTAACCCTACCATCTAAGTAGTCATTAGCCCTCTTAAAAAGGTCGTCTGAAACAATTGGTGGGTGTAATCCTATAACAATCTGCTCCTCTTCTTTTTTGTACTCTTTTACCCTGATTTTTCCTGTATAAACAACATTCCTAATGATATTATAAAACGTTTGTTTGGTGATATTGAAGGATTTACCCTTGTAAGGATATTTCTGTTCATTGATATATTTTCTAACTTCATTAGCAGAATAAACCCCGAGAACCATCCGTTCAAAACATTCTTTTATATATGGTGCAGCTTCATTTGGTTCAAGAGTTGATTTACCTTCAACACGACAATTACTGTATCCTCTTGGAGCAGAACCTGTCCAGCAACCTTCTATTCTTGCTCTTCTTGAGCCTTCAATGGTTCTGATTGAATTTTTATCATTCTCTACTTCTGGAAGGGTTAAATATATACTGAGAAGGACCTTAGAATCAGGACTTGATAGGTCGATGGGTTGTTCTACAGTAGAAATCAGTACTCCTAATTTATCTAAAGTCTTTATCTCTTTTAGAGCCAAATATTGATTTCTTGACCAACGATCCCACCTTAAACATAAGATCTGATCAACCTTACCTTTATTCTTTTTGAGGTACGATATAATTTTGTTCCATTCGGGTCGATTAAAATCTTTACCAGAGTAGTCTTCAGTATAAACATCTACAATTGGATAGTTATTGATCGAACAGAATTGTTTTAATACAGTCTCTTGATGTTGTAAAGAGAACCCTCGATCTGCCTGATCATCAGTTGATACCCTTTTATAGATTATTGTTCTCATTATACCGCTTCTTTATAGGTTTCGTATTCAATAATTGCTAATTTCTCCAATAATAACTGGATACGCGCTATATCTTCGTTAGAAATACCATTCAGCTCTAACGAGATTATTTTTTTAGACTCTGTCTTATTCATTGCCTTAAAATGATTTTGATGTTTTAGTTTTTTTGTTTTTTGAACTAATTGATTCAGCTATATCTGCTGCTGCTTCATCCAATGATGGAAAAGGATCCTCTAATTCTTTGAATTTGATTCCAGGAGTTAATCCCGTTTGTTTACTTATTGAATCAGTTAACAGATATTGAACTCCATACCTATTTTCTTTTTGACACAATACACTATCGTGGATGGTGATATAGGGGATATTATTTTTACTCAATTCCAGACAACCATGCCTCAAAAACAGATAGGACTCACATCTTTGAATTAGATATGAGAATGGATTTTTCAAGTGTTTTGTATTGGAAATGAACTGAACAAGTTTACTTACTTCGTTAAATTGTTTTTCCAAATGTTTGATGAGTTCTACATTGACTCTTCTGTTCTTGTCAGAAAAATTAATGTAGAGTTGAAATTGATCTTTTACCTTCTCACGAGTCATCCCAATATTCTTTCCTATTGACTCATAAATGTCTTTTTTGAAGTTCAATGACCGATATTTTTGGATTCCTTTTTTTCTCCAAAACCTGCCACACATATATGATATGAATGTATCCAGTATAGGATATTTTATATTAGTTAATACATCCCCTTTATATGTATTATATTCTATATAGTTATCATTAATAACATTAGACTCTACTATCATATATTTAACAAATTTCTCTACATAATCTTGATACTCCATAGATTCACACAAGTACTCTAAAGACTTATATAATTGAGGGAATAGAGAATGAAGGTTGTAACCAAGGTTAGTCTCCTTAAAAAATTTCTCTGTGAGAATGGTTGCAAGGGTAAATGGATGCGAGGTACTTATATCCACTTCAATCATAGATTCTCCATTTGTTCTTAGAAAATATCTTAATTCTCTCTTCATCGAAGTGAATACCGAATTGACTCTATGATTGCTCATCGAAACAGAATAATTGAATTCTCCCTTTTCGATATGCTCAATTACTTTATGTAATTTTTTGAAGTATTTCTTCACTTGAGTTTTATTCTCCTTTATCACCTTTGACAACACCCTTTTTTTCAATTCTTTCAGGTAAGTTCGAGCAGCTGTTGCGTCTATGGTAATTTGAAATTGATCCATAGCCTCTTTGATGTGAATGTATCTATCTTCAAAACATTTCATCTCTGACTCCCATTCATATTTGAGTTTTTCTTTTCGAGTGTCATACTTATTGTCAATTTCAACTTCAACAAAATCATTCTCCTCAAGTACCCATTGATTGAGTTTATATCCAGTGTGTTTAACACCAGGGATAATTAAGTTATCTGATAAGACAATGGGACCATTTTCGGTCAAATTTGAGTCCAATAGAATGGTTTTAACCTCATTAAATCTATTACGTGTCATTCGGTTTACATCTTTACTTGAAAGAGGTTTAAAACCCCTCAAATATTGATAGTCTTTTGAATTATAAATTGGAGGAGTTAATAAAGACACGACAAAATAAGCGGCATCACACATAGATTTGTTGCGCTGAGATCTTCCTGTTACATATTGACTCAAATTCACTTCAATTATCGAACTCGGAATGGTTAATTTCATATTTAAGTTAATTTATATAATTGACATAGTTTTTAATCAAAAAAAATGTTTTCATTGATTACTTTATTTTTAGATTTACTTTCGGTAATGATTTTAAATCTCTTTTCCATAAATTCTGTATTAACTGGATCTAAATCAAACATTACCGCTGATCTGCCGTTTTTAAGAGCTGCTGCACCAGTTGTTCCACTTCCACCATATAAATCACAAACTTTCATCCCTGGTTTAGTGAAAAATAGAATGAAAAATAATGGTATTTTTTCATTTTGTGGCGCTTGATGTTTATAGTTTGGATCAATATCTTTGAATTCACTATTTTGAAAAACTGAAGTTTTAAAAAAGTCATACACCAATTCACCATTTAAAACATCAACCATTCTCTTATTTGGACTATCAACGTAAGTTTTATTCATCGTTTGTTTTAAAATTATTTGATCCTCTAAATTTAGATTTCTGTATTCGTTCCAAATAAATTTCTTTTCATCCTTTACAAAAATTAGAATAGACTCCGTTGAGGGTTGAAAACCCTTAAAATTTGACAATGGAATTGGATTAGATTTTTCCCATTTAACCTCCTGAATAAATTTCACACCACCAGATATCATTTTTAATGTAACTCGCTGTGGAATTGCTTGTGATTGATTATTAATTATAACATCGTCTAAGTTAATTACACAAACTCCTGTATCTTTTAATTTCCACTTTATAAAATGTAAAGTTTGATTAACCAACTCATCTATGTATTCATTTAAACCCAGGGCACCAATTTGATCTTCTTTTGGAACATTTCGATAATTCTTAACCCCCAAATAATCAGGTGAGAAATACAATAGATCTATTGAATTGTCTTCAATTTTGGTGTATGCTTTTTTATTGTCC